>Ga0308158_10000064_pt1 | contig 275313 bp, 260 predicted proteins | sample PhyBR2_FD_201038 | JGI IMG/M metagenome (GOLD analysis project Ga0308158, IMG submission 201038) | Phyllosphere microbial communities from UC Gill Tract Community Farm, Albany, California, United States - DLSLB.R2 | ecosystem: Host-associated > Plants > Phyllosphere > Unclassified | place...
AATTTTTTCGGCGGAATCTTCTATGCCGCCGAAACTATTATTAGAATTTATACGTTTTTGTCTTAAGCTTATCATAATTCACTACTCCCCCACGAAGAGGAATTAATAAATCCATCAAACCGTTCAGTTTAATTTCATAGATCGTTGAAAGCTGCATTCCCAGCTTTCCTTTTGGCATTCCCTTACGGTAAAACCATTCCAGATAGCTTATTGGCAAGTCTGCCAAAACAGTTCCTTCATATTTTCCAAAGGGCATTTTAACTACACAAATTTCTTTTAATATTTCAGGGTTTATTCCTTCCACTTTTATACTATTATATCAATTTTATTACCTGTTTCTTCATCACTATCCGGAAGCTTCAAATCAGGAACACTTTCTTCTGAAAATTCATTTCTGTACACCTGGATTAAAAGCAGGGTTAAAGAGATCAGAATAGGCCCAAAAATAAGTCCCATAAAACCAAATAAGTTCATTCCCATGATAATTCCAAAGACGGTATTTAAAGGATGAATATCTTCTAATTTTTTCAACAACGTAAATCGCAATAGATTATCTGTCAATCCCACAATGACAAGACAATAAATGGCTAATCCGACTCCTTGCCCCGTATTTCCTTCTGCAATCATAAAAATACAGATCGGAATATATACAATTGCCGCACCTACAACAGGAATCATAGATGCTGCTGCAGTAAGAGCAAAAAGCAGAACAGGACTTGGAGCGCCAAATATGAAGTATCCGACCAAAGCAACAATACCTTGTCCCATTGCCACAACCGGGATTCCGATGGCATTTGCGATAATCAGTTTTCGCATTTTTTCTCCGATCAAAGATACATTCGCTCTTTTAAGAGGCGCCGAAGAAGATATGATCCTTTCAAAAAACCTGGGTCTTTCCAGCATGAAGTAAAGAATAAAATACATGGATATCACTACTGTAAGAGTATTGAAGGTGCCGCTCAACGCTTTTGTAGAGAACTGCCCCACATTACTTTTCAGCTTGTCCATATTTTCCTTACTTAAAATATCAAAACCCACTTTTGAATAAATGTAGGAATGTATTTTTTCCAGAAACACATTAAACTTATCCATATAAGCTTGTGCGTTTCCTAATTTTTCAATTAAAAGATCCGCTATAAAATAAATGGGCAGAATAAGAATAATCAAACTGGCAAGCATTAACACCAATGAAGAAAGCCAGGGTTTCCATTTTTTCTCTTCCTGAAGGTAGAAATTATATTTTCTACAAACAACATAAATGGTGATCGCACCCAAAACGGAAGGAATAAAAAGGGAAAGATTAAAGCAAATTAATCCCGTTAAAACTAAAATAATCGCAAGTAAGGCAACCTGCTTTATGGCAATACCGCTTATCTGTTTATCTTTATTCATTATTATTTATTATACGTTATCTGCCTCGGTTTTCCTAAATAGGCGCAGTAAGTGGAATACATTACGGTCGTCATAAACGATCCCGTTAAAAGCACTCCGATGCAACATGCAAAAAGACCACAAAAGCTTAATATTAATCCTAAAAGTGAAACAACAAAGAACGTTCCGTAATTATCTTTTGCAATATTGTATGCTTTTCCCAATGCATCTGTAGCTGTAGCATTTTCAAAAAGTAAAATAGGATAACCCAACAAGAAAAAAGGAAAAACCAAAAAGAACGGAATACCGCACATTGCTAATGCAATTCTCAGCAGAACATGAGTAATCAAGCTGTAGATAAGGATATTCACGAAGTTTTGTCTGTAACCAATAAACAGATCAGAAAACTCAATTGCAACTTTATTATTATATTTATTGGTCATGTAGATCAATCCCACATATATCGGAGACAATAAAGCACCTAAAACTCCGGAAAAAGAGTAATAAAGCGAAAACCCTGGTGAATAGTGGTCCCTGTAATTGGAAAAATCACCATTAGAGTCTCTAATAGTTTCTCCAAAACTCCAAAGATTAAACCCTACAATGGATTCCAGAATTGAATCTGCAATCACATAAATGAGCATGCTTACAATAGCATACAGGAAAATTCCTTTATACATTTCGAAAGCATGCGAAATAATAGATCCGGTATCCCGATTAGGTACGGAACCTTGCTGGTCAAATTCGTTAAATTCAGACATGGTTAATATTTTATGGTTTATCAAATTTAATTTTTTTTGATAAAACAATGCTTAAGTATCTGAAAATTTAACTTTTATCCGAAAAAACAGCTTTATAAAGTGAATAGATCATAGCATTCCAGAACGGAAAAGTAAAAAACCCTCCGATAAGGAATACTGCAAAACCTATATATTTAAACAAGAAAGCAACAAGAACACATACAAGAATTTCTATGAAATGGCTTTTCAGCACTTTGAAATTTAAAGATATGGCTTCAAAACTTCTTCTGTTGTCAAAGAACATAAGCGGTGCTACAAAAACCGTTACCAAAACCCAAATAAATGGCAAAATAATCGTTTGGGCAATCATAAAATAGATCAAAATCCAAAATAAAAAATAGCCTACATATTTAAAGAAATTCAGACCGTTATATCCTAAAAACAAATCAGAAAGTTCTATTTTCTCTTTCAGATCAATCTTTCTGAAAATCTGGAAAAATCCAATATTTAAAGGATAGAGAAAAACAAGAGTTCCTAAAAACGCATAGCTGAAATACCGGGAATTCTCTGTAGCTCCCAATTCTGCTGCTTTTTTAATATATGCTTCCGTGCTTATTTTAAAAGCATTCATCAATTCCTGTTGTTGATCCCAAATTCCGTATTTAGAGGCAAAGAAAAAAAGCGATGTCAAAAAAACGGCAAAATAAACAATTGAAAACATCAGCTGGAAAACCAATGTCTTATTCCAATAGAAAAATGCCTGCTTCAAGATAAAATCAATTCCCGGTTTCTGTGGATATTTGTTCTGCATCAAAAATTTTTTGTGCAAAAGTAAACATCAATAATTACTTTTGTCGAATGTTTTCAATGAATCATCAAAAATTTATGGAAATGGATGAACTTTCTCTTCAGAAGGTTCCTTATTTCTTCATCGTCGATTTTCTTGGGGAAAATGTTGAAATCTTTAGAGAAGGTGAAATTAAAAAATCAGGTTTACTTATTGATTTTCAAAGTATTTCAAACATAAAAAACACTTTAGAATTACATAAAGAAATCGAGTGGAAAGCTTTTCCTGAGACCCAGGAAAGCTTTGAGAAAGGATTTAATGAAGTTCAGAAAAATATTCGTTTCGGAAACTCTTATCTTGTTAATTATACCCGAAAAACCAAAATTGAAACGAATTTAACACTTGAAGAGATTTTTTATCATTCAACTGCAAAATATAAGGTTTTTTATAAAGATTTTTTTGTATTTTTTTCTCCTGAAACTTTTGTGAAAATTGTTGCCGGAAAAATTCTGACTTACCCCATGAAAGGGACTATTGATGCCTCTTTGGATAATGCAGCAGAAATTTTGAAGAATGATAAAAAAGAAAAGGCAGAACATTACACCGTAGTAGATTTGCTTAGAAATGATCTGAGCATGGTGGCAGATGATGTGACAGTAGATAAATTTCAATACATTGATTTTATAAAAACTCAACAAAAGGATTTATTTGCCATGAGCTCCGAGATTTCAGGATCTTTAAAACCAGAATTTAATGGAAAAATAGGCAGCATTATGAAAACATTGCTTCCTGCAGGTTCCATATTAGGTGCTCCGAAACCTAAAACACTGGAAATCATTCTTAATGCAGAAGGATATGAAAGAGGATATTATACCGGAGTTTGCGGCTGGTTTGACGGAAAAAATCTTGACAGTTGTGTAATGATACGTTTTATAGAAAAAGAAGGTGAAGATCTTTATTTCAAAAGCGGAGGCGGAATAACGCACATGAGTAAATTAGTAGACGAGTATCAGGAAATGAAAAACAAAATATATGTCCCAATTCATTGAGAGCATTAAAGTAGAAGATCAGGAAGTTTTCCTTCTGGAATTTCATCAAAAACGGATCAATCAGACTTTTTCACATTTTGGAAAAGAAGGTTCTATTGATCTGAAAAAAATATATGAGCACCTTGAACACGATGAGGATGGCCTATTCAAACTTAGATTGGTGTATGATCTTGACAAGAAATTGCGTACACAGATGATTCCTTATGCTATTCCTGAAATTGCCGATTTTCAGTTGGTAGAAAACAACAGCTATGACTATTCTTTCAAGTTTGAAGACCGAAAAGAGCTTGATAAGATGAAAATGAAAGCAAAAGCTGAAGAAATCATTATTGTAAAAAACAACCATATTACAGACACCTCTTTCTCTAATCTTCTGTTTTTAAAAGGGAAAGACTGGTTTACGCCTTCTACCTATCTTCTGAACGGAGTGCAGAGACAAAATTTATTGAAGCAAAAGAAAATAAAAGAAACCGAAATAACCTTGCAGAATATAAAACAGTTTTCACATTTTCAGCTGATTAATGCATTGAATGATTTTGATGATATGTTTGTGTATCCGATTGACAGAATTATCAATCTCCCAGATAATGAAGAATATCTGGATATTTAAAAATAAGAATTACATAAAAAAGCATCCGGTTTTAAAACCGGATGCTTTTTTATTTATATAGATAAGGATTTTAACCTTCTTTCATAAATTCAAAATAAGCTTTCAGAACATCTGCACTGTTTTTTCCGGATGTATTCACTTCTAAAATTTTCGGCTGTGTATCAGCTTTGAAGAAATTCTCCATCACCCTGTCAAGCGTAAGTTCGTCTTCAACTTTAATATAAGAAAAACCAAAATGCTTTGCTAGATGCTCTGCATTCTTATGATGTTTTGTAGCGATAAATTCATCTAATGTATTTGGATTCGCATTTCCTGGTCCGGGAATGATTTTAAATATATTTCCTTCGCCATTATTAAAAATAATCACCCTTACAAATGGAGGAATATATTGGTTCCAAAGTCCGTTGATATCATAAAAGAAACTCAGATCTCCGGTAATCAGCAAAGTCGGGTTTGAATTTTTAATTGCAAATCCCATCGCCGTAGAAGTGGAACCATCAATTCCGCTGGTCCCTCTGTTGCAGTAAATTTTACTTTTCCCGAAATCAAACAACTGTGCATATCTGATCGCCGAACTGTTGCTGAAATGAATATTATAATTCTCCGGAATCGTTTGAGAAGCCTTATTAAAGAAATAGAAATCTGAAAAATCTATCTTGTTCAGGAACGACTCATGTTTAGCATCCTTTTTATCCCTTAAAACATCCCAAAGATTGTAATACGGTTTAGGCTCAAGGCTGACAAATTTTAAGAGCTTGGCAAAGAAAGCCTCGGGTTTTACTTCAATTTTCTCTGTCAAAGAAAAATAAGTATCCGGTTGCCAAACCTCATCCAAATGCCAATGTTGTTTAGGATGTGCGTTTCTTAAAAACTGCTTTACTTTTTTTGATACTACATTCTGACCTACTGTAATCAACAAGTCAGGAGCATAGGTTTTATAATCTTCTTCGGTAAAATTATAAATATAACGGTCAATATGCTTAAAGAATTTTTCGTGATGCAGATTAGAATTTGCCTCACTCAAAACCACCACAGAATGATTTTTAACCAACTGTGTCAACTGATTTTCAAGTTCCGGACTGTAATCTCTTGTTCCGACCAAAAGCATGATTCTTTGAGAAGTATTCCAATCAGCAATTAAATTGGATGGAATCTCATATTCTTTGTGCTTCATCGTCTTTTCAACAGTGGGAAAAGTCGGAAGCTCAGAAACCAATTCATACAATGGTTCCTCCAAAGGAATATTGATGTGAACAGGACCTTGTTTTTCAAAACAAAGCTCAATTGCTTTTTTAATAATTTCAAAATTGAGGTCTTCCGCATTTTCTTTACTATCCTCCAAAAGCTGAAAATCCCCGTATGAATGCTGATGAAAAATATTATTCTGTCTTATAGTTTGTCCGTCAAAAAGATCTACAAAATCTGTAGGTCTGTCTGCCGTTAAAATCAGTAAAGGAATATTCTGATAAAATGCTTCTGTAACTGCCGGATAATAATTGGCCGCCGCAGAACCGCTTGTACAGGTAATAGCAACCGGTTTTTTCTCACTTTTTGCCATTCCCATTCCTACAAAAGCAGCACTTCTTTCATCTACAATACTGTAACAATGGAAATTATCCATTTCTGAAAAATGAATCGCCAAAGGAGCATTTCTGGACCCCGGTGAGATAACAATATCTGAAATTCCGTACTGCTGAAGAAGATGTGCGAGTATCTGAACACTTCTTTTAGAAGAATATTTTTTCATAAGACAAATTTAATTCATAATTACTTAACTCTAAAATGATTTACGATGTGTTTTAGTTTTCATACCAGTTAATTTATTACTTCATCATAAGTTCAGCATTTATAATACTCACTCAAAATCTCAACGATAAAAATACACAGATTATAGCTCATCTTATATCGGACAGGAGCTTTTAAGATATTGAAAAAACAAAGATCTCTAATATTCTATATCTTATTTAATCCCAACACCACAAATCTCCCTATACATTGACAAAAAATATTTAAATTTTATATATTTACGCAAAAAACCTCACCATGATGAGAATTTATTAATTTAAATTTATTACAAACAAGCAAATCAAAAACTAGACTATGAAAAAAGTTTACTATCTTTTGGCTATATTGGGGTCATTCCAATTTCTGCACTCACAAAGCAACCTTTGTGTAACCGATATTTCTTTTAAATATTACACATTATCTATATTTACCAGTGATGGAAAGATTTATACTTTGGGGCAAAATCCTTATGGACAGGTAGGAAATGGAACAACTCAAACTCAGAATACCCCCTGGCTTCGCCCGACAACACCAAAATTCGTTAACATATATCCCTCAATCAATCATGCGGCTGCAGTAAGTGATGATGGGAAAATATATACCTGGGGCAGAAACGACAGGGGCGCCTTGGGAGACGGAACAATCATAGATAAATTAACTCCAATACAGGTGGGCTCCGGTACTGATTGGGCAAAAGCACAGGGCGGAAATGCCCATACCATTGCACTGAAAAACAACGGAACCCTTTGGGGGTGGGGAAACAATTCTGCATGTGAACTTACAAGCGTGGAAGCGGCTCCATATCCTAATAACTTTTATAAACAACCCGTACAGCTTAGTCCTGATAACGATTGGGTTGACATCGCTTCCGGAGGCGCCAAAACTTTTGCCATCAAAAGCAATGGAACACTCTGGGGCAGAGGCAGAAATGACAAATTCTCCCTTGGAGTTCCCCTTTTTGGTAACGGAACTTGTGTCGTTAATCTCACACAGGTAGGAACAACAGCAGATTGGAAAAAGGTTTCTTCATCTGTGAATGATTTTACACTTGCGATAAAAACAAACAATACCTTGTGGGGGTGGGGTGACAATATTGATGGTGCTGTGGGAAACGGAACTAGCCAACTCGTACAAACCCCTGTGCAAATTGGGAACGATACATGGAAAGACGTAGCAACAGGCACATCTTATGCAATAGGAATAAAAAATAATGGAACTCTCTGGGGATGGGGAAGAGGCTGCTGGGATACATCTGGAACAATAGTTGTACCGCCTAATTCGCTTTCTCCTGTACAGGTCGGCACAGAATCTAATTGGGTAAAAGTCGCCGCAGGAGGCTGTGCCAATTACGCTTTAAGAGCAGACAATACCGTTTGGGCTTGGGGAGGTATTTTTAACAACGGAGTATATACTACTTATACTACTCCTACACTTATTTTTCAATGTGAGTCACTCTCTACCTCTGAAAATGATAAAGAATTATCCAATCTTGTCTTATACCCGAACCCTACTGTAGATAAAATTTCATGGGCACAAAATATTCCTATTGAAAAAGTTACTATTTATGATATGAGCGCAAGAAAAGTACTTTCAGAAAATGTATCTGAAAGCTCTGTGAATGTTTCACACCTTACAAAGGGCACTTATATGATAAGGCTTGAAAAGAAAGACAAAACGTTCTATAACTCGAAATTTGTTAAAAAATAAGAATAAAAGAGCTTATTTTTACTTGCATGACATCGAACTTCTCCACTATACCACTAACATACATGAAAACATAATCGTATATAAAAAATCTGTAAATTAGCAGCTCGTAAATTTCTAAAAATGGATAAAATACCTAGTGTAGACCTGCGTGATTTCCTTTCGGGTGAACCGGAACGCAAACAGAAATTTGTAAATGAAATCGGAAAAGCTTATGAAGAAATCGGATTTGTTGCCTTAAAGGGGCACTTCTTAGATGATAAGCTGGTAAGTGAATTGTATGGAGAGGTTAAAAACTTTTTTGAACTTCCAACGGAAACAAAACAGAAGTATGAGATTCCTGGAATTGGTGGTCAAAGAGGATATGTAGGATTCGGAAAAGAGACCGCAAAGGGTTTCAAAAAAGGAGACTTGAAAGAATTTTGGCATTTTGGGCAATACTTGTCTGATGATTCAAAATATAAAAGCGAATATCCGGACAATGTAATCGTTGATGAACTTCCAAAATTCAACGAAGTAGGTAAGGAAACTTATCAGATGCTTGAAAAAACAGGACAGTATGTTTTAAGAGCTTTAGCACTGCATCTTGGACTGGATGAATTTTATTTTGATGATAAAATCGCAGAAGGAAACTCTATTTTAAGACCTATTCATTATCCTCCGATTACAGAAGAACCGGATGATGCTGTAAGGGCAGCTGCACACGGAGACATTAACCTGATTACCCTTTTAATGGGAGCCCAGGGAAAAGGTCTGCAGGTTCAAAATCACAAAGGAGAATGGATTGATGCCATTGCAGAACCGGATGAATTAATGATCAACGTTGGAGATATGTTATCCAGACACACCAACAACAAATTGAAGTCAACCATTCACAGAGTGGTAAACCCACCAAGAGAACTTTGGGGCACTTCAAGATATTCAATTCCTTTCTTTATGCATCCAGTGAGCGGAATGTCTCTAAATACTCTTGAAAATTGTGTGGACGAAAGTCATCCAAAATTGTACGAAGACACCACAGCAGGAGAATTTTTACATGAGAGATTAATTGAATTAGGATTAATTAAGAAATAAAAAATAATGAAACCGGGTAAAATGCCCGGTTTTTTATTTAAATTAAGTTTTGCGTAACATTTTCTTTTAAAGTTTTTTATATTTTTCAGCTTTTACCAAATCTTTTTTCTCTACAAGATTTTTGTATAATGCTTTTAATAAAAGTACATTTCCAATTAATAGTCAATATTTTAACTAAATTAATTCGTCTTAAAATTAATTTTAATTATTGAACAAAATTTAATTATAAAAAAATTCCACATTTGTTCGAGTTATTAGTTTTTTGATTATATTTACATTAGTCTCAAATTTTTAACTAAAACAATATGAAAAATTTAAAAAAATTAAACAAAAGCCAATTAAAAGCTATTACCGGAGCAGGAGGAATCAAAACACTTCCAGAACCTGAGTTTTGCATGTATGCATGTCCAGACGGGACAATTGTCTGCGCAACGTGTAGCAACGACTTAAAGTGTCCGGATAATTCAATCTAATTGAAAATTCAATACACTTTATAAAAAAATCGTTCCTTTGGGAGCGGTTTTTTATTTAATGTCTCGTGCTGAAAGGTGAAAAATAATGTAAAATTAAAACCCTACAAAATCGAGAATAGGAAAATTCCTACTCTTATTTAATGTAACTATTCAACTTTTTTCAGGAACTGTCGTTTATTTTTAGCTTTGGTATCCTAGCAACTTTCTAAGCTGGTAAAAAATTCTTTCAATTAATCGCAGATCTTTCGTTACGATTTCAGCATTTCCTCTCAATTCTTTATCAAATTTCAGAGTTTTATTATATGAAGTTTTTAATCCTTTAGAAAGAATCACATCTACATAATAATTGCCTTGTGCATCTGGAATCAGCGAAATATTCTGAACCTTACCTTCAATAATACCGAATTCCTGATATGGATAATTGTCCAGTTTTATTAGAACTTTTTCTCCTGTTATAATTTTTCCGGAATTGATTGTTGGTACAGACATTCTCCCGACTACTGCCTCTTTTTCGTCGGGTAAAATGGAAACAATAGGATCTCCGGCTTTTACAAACTGATTAGCACCAAAAAACTGCTGAAAGCTTGCCACACCATTGGTAGAAGAGATAATAAGATAAGTTTGTTCCCATTGTTTTAAGGATTTCCTAAGCTGTTCAAACAACTGTAATGTCTGAGAAGAATAGCTTATTTTATCCTTTTCGGTATTAATGGCTGTTCCACTTTTTGTCTTATTCAGATTAGAAATACTTTCCTCCATCTGGGATATAGAAATATTGATATTCTCTAAGTTTTGCTGTGCCTGAAGGTATTTTATTTTTTCATTTTCTAATTCTACTGCCGCAATAACCCCCTGATTAAAGAGCTTTTGAGATCTCTGATAATTTTTCTTCGTAAGAGTATATTTTAAAGCTTCAAGTTCTTTTTGTTGCTTTAAAGTCGACATACGGCTTCTAGATTCTGCAATACTTTGATTGGCGGCTAAATTTTCAGGAGCATAAGGCTGAAGTCTTGTAAACAAACTTTCATCCTGAAGAGCTTTTGCAAAATTATTGTACTCACCCTGCAATTCTCCCAATTTAAAGTAAGAACTTTCATGCACCGGAAAAGACGACAAATGATTTGAAGCAATTGTATCTACAATTTTTTTTAGCTTTAGGACATCCTCATAATTTGCTGTTGATTGCAGGACCATAAGAACATCACCGGTTTTAACTTTCTGATGATCTTTGATAAATATTTTTTCAATTTTTGAGCTGCTCCTCGCTTCAATTTTTTCAGGAGGATTTTTAGAAGTCACTACAATTGGAGCAGGAACAAATTCCGGGTATTTGATGATGTAGCTCATCATCAATATCATGACTAATATAATGAGGAAAATTGTATTTCCCCAACGGATCATCCAATGAGGTGGTTGTGTAAGAATATCCTGAACGCTTTCGGAGCGTAGTTCTATATTGTCTAAAATATCTTTTTCTGGCATCTTTATCATAAGTTAAATCCCCATGTATGGGGATTTAACAATATTTAATTTAAATAAATCTTTCTTTTATAGATCTAAAGAGTTCCAACACATCTATCTTCATCATACATATTCTCCCAGATGCAAGATGTAGTATTTGGACACCAAACTAAATTACAAGGGCATGCATAGCCTCCATCTTCAGGGATCTGATCTCCGGGAATAATTTGCGCAAAGCAATCATCTCCAATTCCTCCTCCCTTGATTGATTTAAGATCATTTCTCGTGATTTTTTTTAGATTTTTCATAATAATTTTTAATTAATTTGTCTCCTACTCTATTAGCTTTTCGGATTCCGCTATTAGCTTTATAATAAATACTTTATAGATTTTTATATTTAATATAAATTAAGTATCTGTCAATAGTCAGCATACAATCATATTACACGTTCCTTTTAGGAAACCCACACTCTTAATTGGTTTTCTTAAAAAGAATTGATAATAAGTAAAGGTGGCCATATTTGTAATCTTTTTTAATTAACGAACTCCCTTACCTAATTATTAAACTTTTATTGTCACATTATAGACCATAGAGTCTTTTACATTGGCATGCTATATGAGAAGCATTTTCTGGAGAAGCACAAAAATCTTCAGGAAGTGCTTCTACAAATTGGGTCATAAGTTGAAGGCAAACAACTCGGGTAGGAGTATCTCCTCCATTTACATTTTTCAAATCGCTTCTCTTTAATTTTTTAAAATTTTTCATAGTAATTTTAGTTAATTTGTTTCCTACTCTATTGCTTTTCGGATCCTGCTTTTATTTGAATTTTAAATTTAAAAAATAATTCTTACTTATTTGATTTATTTTCAAGTTTAATTCCCTAATTCCAATTGGTTTTTTACAAGTCTGTAATATTCTCCTTTCAAAGACACCAATTCTGCATGGTTTCCTTCTTCCACGACCTTTCCTTTATCTAAAACAATAATTTTATCTGCATGTTTCACCGTGGATAATCTGTGCGCAATAACAACCGCTGTTTTTCCTTCGAAAAATCGTTCAAGGTTTTCCATTATTATTTTCTCATTATTAGCATCTAATGCACTTGTAGCTTCGTCAAAGAAAATATATTCAGGAGATTTATATACAGCTCTGGCAATAAATAACCTCTGTCTCTGTCCTCCGCTAATTCCTATTCCTTCATTTCCTATTTTAGTATTATAACTTAGAGGGAGGCCTTCAATAAATTCTTTAATGTTGGCGATTTCTACAGATTTTCTCAGCTTTGCTTTATCAACATAGTCTTCCCCTACTGCAATATTATTAGAAATCGTATCATTAAATACATATCCTTCCTGCATTACCACACCACATTGGTCCCTCCAAAACCTCGGAGAAATATTTGTCATTTGGGTATTACCAATCTTTATCTCTCCTTCATTGGGCTCATAAAATTTCATTAATAATTTCAGGAGAGTAGTTTTCCCACTTCCGCTAGCTCCTACAATAGCTGTAGTTTTTTGATAGGGAATCGATAGATTTAAGTTTTCAAAAACATATTGATCGGTTCCAATATATCTGAATGACATATTGGTAATTTCAATATCCTGATGAGGAATTTCTGTTACATATTGTTCATCTTTAGTTTCCTCATCCTCTTTATCATGAATCTCTCCCAATCTTTCCAGTGAAATTTTTGCATCCTGAGTTTGTCTGATAAAATCGATAAGCTGCATCAAAGGACTGTTAAGCTGCCCAATAATATATTGTACCGAAAGCATCATCCCTAAAGTAAGATTTCCACTCAGCACCAGTTTGGCAGATAAGAAGCTTATCAGAATATCTTTCATCTGATTGATAAAATTTCCTCCCACTGACTGCCATTGTTCTAATGATAAAGATTTTATTCTAAGCTTAAACAGTTTTACCTGCAAAAATTCCCAATCCCAACGTTTTTGTTTTTCGGCATTGTGCATTTTTATTTCCTGCATCCCGTTAATAAGCTCAATAACTTTACTTTGCTCTTGGGAAACCTGGGAAAATCTTTTATAATCAAGTTCTTTTCTTTTCTTAAGAAAGAAGGTTATCCAGCCTACATACAGCCCTGCTCCGATAAAATATACAACAAACAATCTGTAATCATAGAATAACAGGACAATACTGAAAATAATAAGATTGACCATTGAGAACAATGTGTTCAGTGAAGAACTGGTAAGAAGCTGTTCAATTCTGTGATGGTCATTGATTCTCTGCATGATATCTCCGGTCATTCTGGTATCAAAGAAACTGATGGGAAGTTTCATCAATTTGATAAAGAAATCTGAAATGATGGAGATATTTATCCTGGTCGAAAGATGAAGTAAAATCCAGCTCCTGATAACCTCAATCCCCATTCTTCCCAGGAAAAGCATGATCTGAGCTAAAAGTATAATATAGATAAAACTCAGGTCCTGATTCTGAATCCCGACATCTACAATACTTTGAGTAAGGAATGGAAGAATAAGAGAAAGTAAACTTCCCGCCAATAATCCCATCGCCAGCTGTATGACAAGCGATTTGTATTTTAGAAGATATTTTGAAAGAAATGAAAAACTGGCCTTACTTTCTTTATCATCGAATTCAGTTTGAAAGAATGCAGGTGTTGTTTCAAGAATAAGCGCTATCCCTTCTTCCGTTTTTTCATTAGCATTTTCTCCGATCCATCGTGCAATGAACTCCTCCTTTGTATAAGAAATAAGGCCGTAACTCGGATCAGAAATATACACCTGATTGTTTTTGTCGATTTTATAAACTACAACAAAATGATTTTTATTCCAGTGAACAATACAGGGAAACGGAACTTCTACAGCAAGTGTTTCAAAATCCACCTGAACACCCAAAGACCGGAATCCCATGTCTTCAGCAGCATCACTCAATCCTAATAAGCTACTGCCATCTCGTGTTGTTTCAGATAAATTGCGAATTTGTTGCAAAGAAATACTCTTGCCATAATGTTTACTAATAATCCTGAGACAGGTTGGACCACAATCTTTGGAGTCGGGTTGAAGATAAAAAGGAAATTTTTTCAAAATTTGATTCAAAATTTATGATAAGAAAGAGGCTGAATAAACTGCCTCTTTCTTTTAATGAATGTTAGATTTTTCTGTAGAAAATTTTAAGAAAAAGCTTATACATACTGCGGACAAACAACAGCCGGACAGTAAATCTTCGGACACCTTGGTCTACCATCTGTTGGACAACAGCTGGTTGAACAACCAATAATGATCGGTCCTGCTCCTAAAATGTCTTTCATTTCGTTTCTTGCTAATTTTTTTAAATTTTTCATATAACTTGAATTTGGTAATCTCCTACTCTTTTTAAGCTTTTCGGATCCCGCTATTGATTTCCTAAATTAGTGAATTTACACAACAGATGTAATATCATTATAAATTTCTTCATCCTCCATCAATTCACCAATAAAATAATGAATATCTTCCCTATCGTATTTATCCGGGAACTGGTAACCATTAATTAAAATAATAGGAGTAAAATTAATTCCCGCATTTTTATTTTCTACAGACATATTAATAATCGGACCAAGATTTTCATGGCTGGATTCAATTCCTGCTTTTTGTCTTACTTTGTTTTCATCTCTGGTCTCAAACCAATATTCAACCAGATTTACAAATTCTTGTTCAGGCTTATTCTTATATACATACATAAAATCAGACATCAACTGAGTGAATTTTTTATTTTGCTGATCCGGAGAGTAATTAAATCTCATCTGCACAGAAATATCGTTTGGATATTGATGCAGTAAGTTTTCTACGATTTCGTGAGCTCCCTTACAAAATCCACAATAAGGATTGGAAACAATAGAAAGATGAAGTTTAGTCTCTTTATTCCCTACAAAAAAAGTATTGTTATCTGTAAATTTAATCTTTTCATTATCTAAAAGTTCTCTTTTAAAAAGGTCATAATTTCTCTTAAATCTAAGATTTTTAGCATTTGATTTTTTAAGTTCCTCCTTTTGACTCAACAAATTACTGAAAAAAGCAGTAGTAAAAAACAAGGAAGCGAACACAATAACACTAATAAAAACAATTGCCAAAGAAACTCCCCAGCTGAAATAGACTGTACTTATTGCGATCTGTGATAATAAAATAAAGATAATAAGAAAACAAACCCGGCAAAAAGACTTCTCTACAAAAAGCTGGATATATAAAGAGTATAAAATCACCAAAACAGAAGTTAAAGCTGTAAATCTTAAAACAAATTGTGCATCAGGAAAAATAAGTCCCAGAAAAGTAATTCCCAGGAAGTAAACCAGACTGAAATCTGATAATTTTAATCCTAAAACATTCGTCTTATCAGAAGAAAAAATCTTGGAACATGCACTTTGAGCAGCACTTTTGGCTCCTGCTCCACAAATATTATTCACGATCACAGATTCCTGTCCGAATTTCTGATTAAAAAGCTCTAAGGAAATATAAACTCCCGCTAAAGACAATATATTAAAAACGCTTTCGTACCAGCTAAACTGAAGCAAGGAATATAAAATAATTAATCCAAAAATTGAATAAATAACGGGTTTAAAATTGAAGGACGAATGCGATTTTGCTGCTTCTGTTTTTTCAAAAAGAAGTACAAATTCACTTGAATTCTTATAAAGCTCTTCTTTCGTTACATTTTTGATCTTATCAGAATATACCGTAAACTGATTTCCCTTTTTTTTCACCAAAGAAAAAGAATTGTCAACCACAGCGATATATTCTTCCGGAAGTTCATCCCAATATTCCTTATCCAGTTCATAGGCATCATTTCTTAATCCCAAAAAGTTAAGTGTATCACTGAAAGCCAGAGCCGACGGATAATTGGGATGTGAGCTGAATTGGAAATAAAACTCCTGCTTATCAAGCTTGAAATAGTCTATTAGTTTTTCAAAATTCATAAATAGTTCTGTAATTTTTATGATGGTATATGATCCCTCCTGTACAATCTCTTTTTAAGAAGTAAATCGGATAAATATACTGCTTTCAGTCAAATATTTCCAATATAAATGAATTATTCCGTGTTAATTTTAAGAAATTTAAGTAATTAATTGATTTTGAATAAATTTAAAACAACCTCAATTGCTGCTCTTTCGTTCCTGTGAAGTTATGGGGTAATATAAAAAAGTGAAAAACTTAATCTCTAAATTAATCCATAATAGTTTATTGCTTTTTGTTTAAGTGGATTGACACTCCATTCTTCCCATTTTGCAGAATAAGGATTGTAACCACATTTTAATGGCTTAGAAATATCTAAGTCTACTTCATTATAATGTGTTCTGTCCGTATAAGCTCTACAATCAGTGCATATATATCTAAACTCACAATCTTTGCATACTTCAATTTTATCTTTAGAAAGATTCCAGTATTTCTTAAAATCTCGATGATTTAAGGCTTCTTCTAAACTTGTCTCTTTTATATTACCGAAACACTGAGACATAGAGGGACAATTTTTTATGTTGCCATCTTTATCAATTGAAATTTTTTTGTGAAGACATGAATTATAATTATATGCTTCCAAAACTTTGGGAAGATTTGTGTTGAAATATTTAATATCAACCTTACCACATGAACTTATTTCTATATTTTGCTTCACAAAGAATAAAGTAAATTTATAAATATCTTTGATTTTAAATGGTTTTTTTTCACAGTTGTAGAATACCAAGTTGTGTATTCTATTACAAACTGACTCTAATTTTGTTACAAAAATTTCATCTATATAATCTCCATATTCAGAAAAAATCTCTATAGAAGTAATTGGAGAATTTTTAAAGATATTTTCAATAAAATTAAAATCTTCAATAAGCAACGGTTTATTATAATGAATAACAACATGCTCAGTACCAAGATTTGATAGAGATTTTTCTATTTTAAGAAGACAATTCAAGTCTTCTATTTCTAGATAAGCATTTATAATTTCGTTGGGGGTTAAAAACTCGTAAGAAAGAGGTGGAAAATTATAATCCCAGCTTTCCTTTGTAATAAAACCAAACTCATTTTCTAAAAGCATATTAATATATTCTCTTATAAAATCTTGTGATTCTACATCGTACTGTTTTACAACATTTTCTACTGAGTTTTCTTTAAGCTCTTCTATAATATCATAAAGCTCAAGAGGGAATAACTCAGATCTATTTCTTTGCAAATCAGATATCAAAATTCTTTTCGCACCTTTAGTAATAAAAATATTACTAAATAAATTAAAGTAATTCACAAAAGTCGGGTAATTGGTTTATAGGGTCTTTCTCTAACAAGGAATTCTGTTTGATATTTATTACACTCTAAAAAGAACATTAGGTTCGATTTCTTTTTAATAGGAGCTTTATTTTTTGAGAATTCAATATATTTAAAGGTAAGGGGTAGTTTATTTTTTTCCATTTTTATAAGTAGATGCCTATTTCATAGTCTAACCTGTAATTACAAAGAGTAGATACATTTCCAAATTGTCCTATTGCATTTACTTCTAGAAAATAAAATTTATTATCTTTTTTAATAAAATCTATAGAACCCGAATTTAAACTAAGTATTTTCATTAACCTTATAACTTTGTCTTCAATATCAGAAGGCAAATTATATCTTACGTTTCTATTAGGTTTTTTCTTATTATATTTTCTGTAATCTAATTTGGTTTGAGAGTCATTCTGAGAAAAAATAGCCATAGACCAAGTTCTTTCATTTAAATAAAAAGTTCTTATTTCAAAATCTTTTTCTATTTTTTCTTGAAAAAAAGTAATGAAAAAATCTTGTTTCTCTTCTTTATCAATAATTGATGTGTACATTGATCCTGTATAATCCGTATTTTCATACTCTAATATTCCATTACCTGCAATTGTTTTAATTATGGTATTTTCTAGATCAACATTATTTGTGTTTTCTGCCAAATAATATTTAGGGATATCAAAGCCTATTTCTTTAGCAGCTTCCAAAACAATAAGCTTATTCACATGGTAGTTACTTTCTTTATTGACATTTTTTTTGTTTTCAAAATATTTTCTAACATAATCTTCTAGCCAATGCTGGTGTTCGTTCATATGTAAATTAACTGCTCTATCTTCATATCTATATCTTAAAAACTTTAAACCTCCCCTTCTATACCACAAACTTGAAATCTCATCAATAAAAAAACAGTTTCTTTTACTTTTTATATAGATTCTTTTATCTTTGGTATGTATACTGAAAATTTCATCCTCATGTATACGAATAAATTTTTTATTCAATGAAATAAGCCATCTAATTATTTCAGTTGTAGTTCTTTCATTATTTTCAGAAATTATCAGTATCATCTTAATTTTTTAAAAAGTCCTCCAATATTTTTTTACTATGTTGTAAACTTGGCATACCAATTTTCTTTCTGTTTCGGTTTATTACAATTGTATCGGTTTTACTTTTATTAAAGTAAAGTACCCCATACACTGATCCCATATTGTCTGAACCTGCTCTTTTATCAACCATATATGCGTAATCTTCAGGATTACAATCACCCAATTTTATATATTCTAATATTTTATCTCTAAAATAAATATAATCTTCAGAACTGGATCCTCCAATATGATTTAGGATTGAGTTCATTGGCATAAAGACATCATTATTTCCCCAAATACCTATTTTTTGAACAGACGGATATCCATAATTATTAAATGTCCAAGTAAGCAGTTCTCTATTCTTCTTATCATTCAGTCTCTGTAACTGACCATCTCTCCTGTTTTTTTCTTGATCCCTTAAACTTGCTATGGAAAAAGAATCAACTAATCTTTTATTCAGACTCCTTTTCCACTTACCAATTTCCCCCTCTACTTCTAGACTATCTATTCCATACTTTTTATATAACTTTAATAAATCTTTATCCATCTTGTTGTATTTCCAATTTGGAGCAATTAAGGGGATTAATTTGTATAAACTTTTTTTTCCTCCAAAATCTCTATTGACCATATTCGACAAGACAATATAAGATTGGTATTCATTTATCATGTATGAATTATGTGGCGGAAATTCTTTGAATAAAGCATCATACATAGTTAGAGCCAAAAGAGTATCTTTTTTAAATCGGTAAATACTATCTATCTCGTTAACTCTATTAAGATAAGTAATATGATTAGACGGCTTGATTTGTTGAGCAACAACAATGATTGTCATAATTAAAAAAAGGAAATTTTTTATCATTTTAGAATTTCAAACACTTTAAACCACTTTTACTGTTAAAAAGGTGAAAATACCTATAGTATCTTCACCCTTTAAATAATCGCGACTAATTTAAAGATTAAACAACCGCTATTTAAACAATTATGGATTTATTGGTTGTATTTCGCAATCCTCATTTAAATCACCACCACCAACAACAACTCCATCTTTATAATAATGATAATCAGCACAATTAGTATCACTATTACATGTAGCATTTGACCAGGTATCATTAGTAACTGCGCCACCAATACCTCCTTGAATAGCGCCTAAATTTGATAATTTCTTGTTTTCTAGTGAAGAAAAACTTTTCTTCATTCCTGTTAATTTTTTCATAATTTGATTTTTTTATTTCGTCACTATTGACAAAATCAAATCTAAAAAACATAATCTACATAAAAGAGTAAAAATTACAGCTTTTTTACAGCCTATATTTCTATATACAAAGAATTATTGTTACATTCGTGCTAATAAACACAATTTTATGAAGAAAAATAAATTAATAAGGCTTCGCAAAGAAAAGAAGGTTTCTCAGACTGATATTGCTACTTATTTAAAAATAAGTCAAACTCAATATCAAAAAAGAGAATCTGGAAAAATAACAATGACGGAACAAGAATGGAATAAAATCGCAATCCTTTTAGATGTAACTGTGGATGATATCCATGAAAACAACAATTATCAATTAGACAAGAAAAGCTTAAAAGAAGAACTAGAATTTTTAAAAGAAAAGATCAAAATACTTGAACAAAAATTAGCTTCAGCATAGTCAATTTTAAAACAACCTCAATTGCTGCTCTTTCGTTCCTGTGAAGTTTTCAGTTGATAATTTGGGAAATTCTTTTCCTTCAAAAAACTTCTTTCTGCCTATTTTAAAGGTATTATGGATCATTTCAGCAATATTCCCATCCCCTATTTGTCTGTTAAAATATCTTTTTTCACCCAACTTTCCACCTCTCATTGAGCGGATTAAATTCAATACTTTCTGTGCACGGTCAGGAAAACTTGTTTCTATCCAGCGTACAAAAACAGGCTCAACCGTATCATTCAGCCTTACTAAAGTATACCCAAAGCTGTTAGCTCCGGCTTCGGAAATGGCTTTTAAAATATTCAATGGCTCATCACTATTCAGACCGGGAATAATTGGAGCCACCATTACATTGACGGGAATCTTATTTTCAGAAAGAATTTCTACAGCTTTCAGCTTATTTTTTGAAGAGCTCGTTCTGGGTTCCATTTTTCTTCGCAGATCCTCGTTGATTGTGGGAATACTCAATGAAACGGAAACAAGGTTTCGTTCAGCCAAAGGCTTTAGAATATCAAGATCGCGTAAGACCAAAGCATTTTTTGTCAGAATATTTACAGGGTGTCTATAATCCAAGCATACCTGTAACATTTTTCGTGTAATTTCAAATTGTCTTTCTGCGGGTTGGTAACAATCCGTATTTCCTGAAAGTAAAATAGGTGCAGGCTTATACCCTTTTTTACGGAAAAATTTTTCTAATAGCTCCGGAGCATTTTTTTTGACCATGATCTTTCTTTCAAAATCAATTCCAGCACTATATCCCCAATATTCATGGGTAGGTCTTGCAAAACAATAGGAACAGCCGTGTTCGCAACCCTGATAAGGATTCATAGAATATTCCATCGGTAAATCTTCACTTTTCACCTGATTTACAATGGTTTTAGGAAACACTTCTGTAAAAGAAGTTTTTACCGTTTCGAAATCCTTATCATCAGGCTCAAAAGTATATCTGTCGAAACGATTGATAACATTTCGTTGCGCACCCTGACCTTTTATATTATTTTCGTTCTGCATTTCAAATGTAAAATTAGAATGGAATTTTTTGAAAATAATGAGTTTTAACACTAAAGTTTTCCACAAAAAAACCGATCCTTTCAAAAGGACCGGTTTTAAACATAATTTAAATATATTTTTTTACTACTTCAATGCATAAAATTCTACTCCGTGATAATCCTCGTCATGATTTTTTCCGTCAAAATGTCTGTGATAATCTGAGTAGATATCATTATATTTTTTATCCTTTTTAGTCAATATTTTTTTAATTCCTATAAAACTCAATACTGCCAAAAAACCAACTCCTCCTGCCAGTAATACTCCAACTTCTTTTTTCATATTCTGTTTATTTAATTTCTATAATCAATTACAAAAAGTATACCTATTGTAATTTTTTAAATTATAAATTTTGTTAACATTAGCTTTATCATAAATATCTTCTCCATAGTCACATACCCATATAAATGGTTTAATTATTGTAGTAACTATGAAAAAACATTATGGAAAATGCAGACAACATAGACAGAATGGTAACCCTGAGCCAGGTAATGGAAAAGCTGAAACAAAGAGGAATTGATAAAGAATTAAGAATGAACGACATAGGTGAGATGAGGTTTGAAAATTCAGATAAAAAATATGAATCTTCAGAATTGGTCATTCTCAAAACCTACCGTTTTGAGGGAGACAGCAATCCTGATGATAATGCTGTACTTTATGTAGTAAAAGACAATCTCGGCAATCAAGGAATGATTATTGATTCTTACGGAGCCGACAGCAATTATTCCGGTGAACAATTCGATAATTTTTTAAGAAATATTCCTGTAGAAGAGATTGATGATTATAATTTTTAAAATATATAAAACTCCTGAAACTATTCCGTTTCGGGAGTTTCTTTCTTCTTAAAAACATTCTTAAGAAATCCTTTTTTCTTCTCTGTAGGCTGAGTGTTTTCTTGCCGCTTTTGTTCTTTTACATTTTTAGCCTCGTGTTTTAATTCATTTACAGAACTCTTCATATCTTTAACTGCAGAAACAGCCTTCTTTACTGTTGTCTCGGTTTTATCAACATTCCTACCAATCAGAGTTTTTTTCAGTCCATCTTCAATTCCTCTCCAGAAAAGATTAAAGAATGATTTCGTAGGATCTCTTTCTACATTTTCAACAACCACTTCTTCAGGAAATTTACCAGAATTGGATTTTATAAATAAGTTGGCAACCGCTGTTAGAACACCTTTTTTCTCATGGTTTTTCTTATCAAGAATGGCAATCTTCAAATCTTTATGCTTTAAATTAAATGTTCCGTTTATTCCTTTAGGATTTCCTCTAAAATTAAAAAGCATCTCATGAATGGTTCCCGAAGTCGCCGTCACATGCAGATAAGGTCTGATAAAAGGATTTATTCCCTGAACAGGAAGATTGGTTGTTCTTCCGGAAATAGCAAAAATATCATGAGAATTGGCTACATCAAAATTCCAGTTCACAGCCAATGGTGATAAATTCATAAACGAACAGTTGATTTTAATATCTACCCGCGTCGGTTTTCCTTTTCCTTTTGCCGAATTCAGGTTCTTAACATTCATATTAAAATTACCAAAAGTAAGTTTTCCTGGTCCCGCACTTTCAGGAGTGTCTTCTTCATATACTAAAACTGAGTTTTTTACATCCAGATTGTGTACCTGTAATGGAAATTTTATACTTCGAAGCATTTTAGAATATAGTGCTTTTTCCTTTGGATCATCTTTTGGTATTTTACTCCGGAAAATATTGGCATCCGCAGACTGTATCGTCACATTGGAAGCATTGACAGATTTATTCTGAGAAAACAGATCCCAGCTTCCTGCTGCTGTAATCTGTTTTGCCGTTATGTCGTACAGATCTCTTTCAACCGGAATCATTTTAATAAACTGGGCTCTTGAAACAAGAGGCTTCATGGTAAAATGATCTAGTTTAAATTTATCCTGCCCAAATTCAATATTTGCAACAGTCATATTATAAAATTGGGTTTTATATGCAAAATTTTTGGTTGAAAACATATAGTTTTTTACATCAAATCCCAATCCTGACCCGTCAGATTTTTTCTTGATTTCCAAATGATTTAAAGATGCATTCAAATCATTGAATTTTAAAGGCTGATTTCCCTTGTCATACACAATATTTGAATGTTTTACCATCACTTTCTTGACTATAAGAGGAAACTGAATTCCTTTTATTTCTACCTTTTTAGGAACAGTTTTTTCCTTTTCCTGTGGTTTAAAGACTCCATTGACGCGATCAACCAAAATCTCATTAATTTCAAAATTGAGTTTTTTATCAATTGTTTCCCATTTATTTATGGTAAAAGCAAGTTGATTTAATTTTAGATCAGTACCCGTTTTAGAAGAGGTAATTGCAATATTTCTGAATTCCCCTTTTTTAGGATTTAATCCAAAACTTTCACAAGCAATATTTTCAGCATTAAAATAGCCAATATCCTTTCCGGAAATATTAAAATCTTTATATCGTACGGGAATTATTTCTTCCGAAGTATCTTTACTGAATTCTAATTCATTGATATTCAAGTTTAGTTCCTTAGCAGAGAAAAGCTTATTCCCATCAGGTTTTATGATCTGTACGGTTGCATGGTCCATTTTTACCCCATTAAGATTCAACTCAAAATTGACAGGCTTTTTATGATTTACCTTGACTGCCTGAGTGGTATAAACAGTCAGATCAGGATGATAAAAAAATGCTTGGGAAAGTGCAATTCTATTCTTTTTTAAAATAACATCTTTAAAATCCATTTTAGGAATACTGAACTGGAAAAGCTGTTGCTTATGAGGGTAATTTTGCTTAAACTGATCGAAAGTAATAATCGGATCCAATCTAAAGTTTTCTACAGACATTTGACCGTTCGAAGTGGTAATTTTATCAATTTTCATTGCATAAATATTATCCGGCTGAAAGAAAAAATTCATCCCTTTAATGCTGTAACTATCAAACACTACCGGAAGCTTATTTTCAACTGATTCTTCTGTCATTTGCAAGTTTTCAACATCCAGGTCTAATTTTTCTATCTTTAGAAACGGCTGCTTTGTATATTTGAAAATCGTAATTTCTCCTTTATTAATTCTGATATTCTCAAACATAACCGGATTTTTCTTTTTTCCGGTCTTTTCATCAATAGGCTTGGCAAGAACAATATTCAGATTGGGTTTGTCTAGTAAAAGATATGTAGAGCTTATCCGTTTGTTAAAAAGAGCATCAAAAATTCCGAAGCGGCTTATTTTTAATGTATCAATAGTCCCTTGAAGTCCTATAACTTCATTATTTTGAGGGTTTTTGTTGTTAACTGTAATTCCGGTTACAAAAATATCTCCGGTCGTAAGATCTACATCTAATATTTTATAGGAAACCTTGTAATCCGTATTTTTTTTAATGTAATCGGGAAGTTTATTTTTAAGCCAGAAATTAAATCCGAAATTAGCCAGCAAAACAATCCCAAGTAGTATTGCAGTTGTGATCAGAAGCTTTTTTACCCAGGATTTTTTCATAATTGTGATTTGGTTTACTCTTCTAAATTACCTTCAATTCTTCACATTTAATTCTATCACATATCCCTCATGACCTCTTATGTTGATAAAATTTCCGCCCTCAAAACCAAGATACTGTCCTTTGATTCCGGTAAGTTTTCCTGTGAATTCAGGCTTTTTATCTAAAGTAAATGAGCTTATTTTTTCAGGTTTTTCAAAAGGATAATCAAACTTCCACAAATTCTCTCCTTCACTGTAAAACTTTTGGAAATCTTCAGGAAAATATTCTTTAACTTTTTGTCGAAAATCTGCTAAATCTATCTCGTCTTCAAAATCATCCTGAAGCATCTTTCTCCAGTTGGTTTTATCCGGAACATGTTCTTTCAGTGCCACTTCTATCATTCCTGCTTCATAGCGGTTTTCCGTTCTTGCTATAGGCATTGCAAAAGTCGCGCCCTGATCAATCCATCGTGTAGGAATTTGTGTATTTCGGGTTACTCCTACCTTTACATCACCGGTATACGCTAAATATACGGTGTGGGGCTGCAACTGTATTTCTTTTTCAATTTCAAGATCACGTTCTGCAATTCCCAGATGTGCAGTGGATAGCTCCGGACGAATGATGGTATCACTGGCATAAGGACTTTCAAAAAAACAGCTTTTACAAAATCCCATTCTGTAAATAGGCTTATTCTCGCCACAATTAACACATTGAAATCCAACATGCTTTATTGTCAGTTCTTTACCCAGCAATTCGTTCATATGAATTAAATCTCCGGAAAGATTAAGATAGTATTGAATCGGCTCATCATTGAAGCTCGTCATTTTTAAAATTTGCCCTTGAAACTGCATAATATTAAATAGTATTACTTTTTTAAGTAAATTTAATGAATTAAAATTTGAAAACTTAAATTATAGTTTTTGTAAAAGTAAAAAACGCAGATGAATTATCTTGTTACAGGAGGAAGTGGTTTTATTGGTTCTCATTTGATTGAACAATTATTAAAAAATGGACATTCTGTCATAAACATTGACAACTTTGATGATTTTTATGATTATAAAATAAAAATCAGGAATACTTTAGAATCTATTGGTAATTATTCTGATTTTGAGTTTTCAGACAAGACAAGTGATTTAGCACATCTTTCTTCCATTACCCAATCCTCTAACTATAAATTATATACAGAAGATATCAGAGACAAAAACACGTTAAAAAAAATATTTGAAAATCATCCTATAGATCTTATTATTCATTTGGCTGCTTTAGCAGGAGTCCGTCCTTCAATAGAAAGACCTTTAGAATATGAAGAGGTAAATATAAAAGGAACCATGAATCTATGGGAACTCTGCAAAGAATTCAACATAAGAAAATTTATTAATGCATCCTCATCAAGTGTATATGGAAACAATGATAAAATCCCTTTTGCCGAAACCGACAACGTTGACAGACCTATTTCTCCCTATGCAGCCACCAAAAGATGTGTAGAAGTTTTAGGGCACGTTTATCACAACCTGTACAATATAGATAGTATCCATCTCCGCTTTTTCACAGTTTATGGACCCAGACAGAGGCCAGATCTTGCGATCTATAAATTTACAAAGCTCATTACTGAAGAAAAAGAGGTCCCTTTTTATGGAGACGGGAATACTTCCAGAGATTACACATATATCAATGATATTATTGACGGAATTATTAAGTCCATTATTTATTTAGAAAACAATTCGGATTTATATGAGATCATCAACCTGGGAGAAAGCGAAGTTGTCAGTTTAAACGAAATGCTTTCTTCCCTGGAAGCCACATTGAAAAAATCTGCCATCAAAAAAAATCTGCCAATGCAACCCGGAGATGTCCTTAAAACCAATGCTGATATTACAAAAGCCAGGACATTAATTGGCTATAAACCTGCCACCAACTTCCAAAATGGCATAAAAAAATTTGTGGAATGGTTTTTGAGAAATGACATCCAGTAACTCCTCAACAACGATTGCAAAGCAGTCTGTACAAAGGAGAATGAACAAAAATTAATAAAAACAGTTGAAAATCAAGTATAAAAAAGCGTATAATATAAGCTATTTTTATACTTTTGCAAAAAATTAGAAAATTATGTACTGGACATTAGAATTAGCTTCTTACTTAAGTGACGCACCTTGGCCGATGACAAAGGCAGAGCTTATCGACTACGCAATCAGAACTGGTGCACCGATGGAAGTAGTAGAAAATCTTCAGGCGATCGAAGATGAAGGGGAAATTTATGACGCAATCGACGAGATCTGGAGTGATTATCCTACGGACGAGGACTATCTTTGGAACGAAGACGAATATTAATTAAAGCATTGAGCTTTAAGCGATAGCTTAGAGCTTTTTTGCCCTTTTAAATATCAATTTTACACGATAAGTGTTATTAAAAACGCTTAAAGTATATCGCTTTAGGCATAAAGTAAAAAATTTATGAGTTTTTTAAACAAAGTTCTTAGAGGGTTTTTGGGAGACAAGAAAGCGCAGGACCTAAAAGAAGTAAAAAAAGTTGTAACAAAAATCAAAGCTGTTGAACCAGGAATTCAGCAATTGTCTGATGATGGTTTAAGAGAGAAAACTGCTGAGTTTAAAGAAAGTATTAAATCTGCAACCAGCAAAATCACAGCTCAAATAGAACAGATTCAAGAGCAGATAAAAAATTCGACAAACGTTGATGAAAAAGAAGCTCTTTTTTCAAAGATTGAGACTCTAAAAAAAGAATCATACGAAATTGAAGAGAAAGTTCTGGGTCAAATCCTTCCTGAAGTATTTGCTTTAGTAAAAGAAACAGCGAGAAGATGGGCACAGAACGGAGAAATCCGTGTAACGGCTTCTGACTGGGACAGACAGTTAGCTGCTGCCGGAAAAGATTTTGTGGAAATTCAGGGGGATCAAGCGGTTTGGAAAAACTCATGGGATGCTGCCGGAACACCTGTAAACTGGGATATGGTACATTACGATGTTCAGTTTATCGGAGGGGTTATTCTTCACAGCGGTAAAATTGCCGAAATGGCAACCGGTGAAGGTAAAACATTGGTAGGTACGCTTCCGATTTTCTTAAATGCACTTCCGGGAAGAGGAGTTCACGTGGTAACAGTGAACGACTATCTTGCAAAAAGAGACTCGGCTTGGATGGGTCCGTTATATCAGTTCCACGGAATGTCGATCGACTGTATCGATAACCACCAACCGAACTCGGACGGAAGAAGAAAAGCATATAACTCAGATATCACTTACGGAACCAATAATGAATTCGGTTTCGATTATTTGAGAGATAACATGGTAACTTCACCTTCAGAACTGGTACAAAGAGAACTGAACTTTGCTATTGTGGATGAGGTTGACTCTGTTTTGGTAGATGATGCAAGAACTCCATTAATCATTTCCGGTCCGGTTCCGCAAGGAGACAGACAGGAATTTGATGTTCTAAAGCCTTCTATCGACAGAATCGTTGAGGTTCAGAAAAAAACGGTTTCCACTATCTTTAATGAGGCGAAAAAATTAATCGCTGCAGGGAACACAAAAGAAGGAGGATTCAAATTGCTTCAGGCATACAGAGGTCTTCCTAAAAACAGACAGTTAATCAAATTCTTATCGGAAAGCGGAAACCGAGCATTGCTTCAAAAAACAGAAGCGCAATATATGCAGGATAACAATCGTGATATGCCGATAGTAGATAAAGATCTTTACTTCGTAATCGAAGAAAAAAACAATCAGGTAGACCTTACAGACAAAGGTGTTGAATATATGTCTCAAGGCAACTCCGATCCGAATTTCTTTGTACTTCCTGATATCGGAACCGAAATCGCTGAATTAGAAGCTAAAAATTTATCCAAAGAAGAAGAATTTGAAGCTAAAGAAAAACTTTTCTCAGATTTTGCTGAAAAATCTGAAAGAGTCCACACGATGAGCCAATTATTGAAGGCATATACATTGTTTGAAAAAGATGATGAGTATGTAGTGATTGACGGTGAAGTAAAAATCGTTGATGAGCAGACAGGCCGTATCATGGAAGGAAGACGTTATTCAGACGGTCTTCACCAGGCTATCGAAGCGAAAGAAAATGTAAAAATCGAAGCGGCAACACAAACTTTTGCAACCGTTACCCTTCAAAACTATTTCCGTATGTACAACAAACTTGCGGGGATGACGGGTACAGCTGAAACAGAAGCAGGTGAGCTTTGGGAAATCTACAAATTAGATGTAGTGGTTATTCCTACCAATCGTCCGATTTTGAGACATGACAGACAAGATTTGGTTTTCAAAACTAATCGTGAAAAATATAACGCTGTAATTGAAGAAATTGAAAAACTAACAGCAGCAGGAAGACCTGTTCTTGTGGGTACAACTTCAGTTGAAATTTCCCAATTATTATCCAAAGCTCTTCAATTAAGAAAAATCCAGCACCAGGTTCTTAACGCGAAGCTTCACAAGAAAGAAGCGGAAATCGTTGCAGGAGCAGGACATCCTGGAGTTGTGACTATCGCAACCAACATGGCAGGTCGTGGTACCGATATCAAGCTTACAAAAGAGGTGAAAGAAGCAGGAGGTTTAGCAATTATTGGTACTGAAAGACATGACTCAAGACGTGTTGACAGACAGCTAAGAGGTAGAGCAGGACGTCAGGGAGATCCGGGAAGTTCTCAGTTCTATGTGTCTTTGGAGGATAACCTAATGCGTTTGTTCGGTTCTGAAAGAATTGCGAAAATGATGGACAGAATGGGACATAAGGAAGGGGAAGTTATTCAGCATTCTATGATCTCTAAGTCTATCGAAAGAGCTCAGAAAAAAGTAGAAGAAAATAACTTTGGAACAAGAAAGAGACTTCTTGAATACGATGACGTAATGAATAAGCAACGTGACGTAATCTATAAAAGAAGAAAAAACGCACTGTTTGGAGATCACCTGAAATATGATATCACCAATATGATTTTTGATGTTGCCAATTCTATCGTTGCAAAAGGAAAAGCTACAGGAAATTATAAAGATTTCGAATATGAAATCATTAAAACTTTCACAATGGAATCTCCTGTCTCAGAGAATGATTTCAAAAATAAAAATGTTCAGGATTTAACGAATATTTTATTCAAGGCAGCCCAGGACGATTATCAAATGAAACTGAACCTATTGAAAGAAAAATCATTCCCGATCATTGAGAATGTTTACCAAAATCAAGGTTCTATGTTCAAAATGATTCAGGTTCCTTTCACAGACGGTCACAAAACAATGACAATCGTAGCAGATCTTAAAGAAGCCTACGAAACGAAGTGTGAAAGTTTAGTAAATGATTTCGAAAAGAACATTACTTTATCTATTATCGATGAAAACTGGAAACTTCACCTTCGTGAAATGGATGATTTAAGAAGATCATCTCAGGGAGCTGTTTACGAACAGAAAGATCCGTTGGTAATCTACAAACAGGAGTCTTTCCACTTATTCAGTGAAATGATTGATAAATTAAACAAAGAAATTATTTCATTCTTATACAAAGGAGAAATTCCTGCATAAGGAAATAATTAATCACAATACAAACCCGCATCAATACAGATTGTTGCGGGTTTTTGTTATTTATTGTATAATAAATTTATGATAAATATCAACACGATAATTTATTTAGAATAATTAAAAACAATATATTTGCAAAAATTTTTGTTTCATGAAAAATGTACTGATCTGCGCTTCGCTGTTGGGTTCTATGCTAACTTTTGCTCAGGAAAAAAAAGATTCTGCAAATACTAAAAATATAGAGGAAGTTATCATCAATAAAATGGTGAAAAAACTCGATACAGAATCTTCCAACAAAATGCCAGTGAAATTCATAGAAAATCCACAAGTCTATTCTTCGATAGATAAAGGAATTTTAGAAAATGAAAACATTTTCACTGTTGATGATGCTTACAGAAATGTAACCGGTTTGCAGAAAATGTGGAATCCTACAGGAAGAGCCGGGGATGGTGGATCTTTCTTCGTTTTGAGAGGTTTCCCTTCTCAAGCATCTACAAGAAATGGTGTAGTTGCTCCCGTTACTTCTACTATTGATGCGATAAATGTAGAAACACTGGAATTTCTAAAAGGTCCTGTTGGAACACTTTACGGAAGTACAGTAGCTTCATACGGTGGTCTTATTAACAGAGTTACCAAAAAGCCTCAACAAAATTTCTTTGGTGCAGTCTCAGCTTCTGCAGGAAGTTATAATACTTACAGAGCAACTGCGGATGTTAACGCTCCAATTACAAAAGACTTGCTTTTCCGTATCAATACAGCTTATACAAACGAAGGAAACTTTACTAAATCCGATGCAAAAAACCAATATACAACATTTGCCCCGAGTTTAACTTGGAATGTTTCCGACAAACTTCAGTTGAATGTAGATTATGAATTGTTTGACAACCGAGTAACTGCAAATCCTTATTTCTTCTATCTTTCTCCAAACTCTTTGAATCAAATCAACAATATGAAAGATTTAGAAAAAGTGGCAGGTTTGAATTATAAAGAATCTTACATCGGAAACGATTTGTATATGACAGCAAGAAACTCCAATATTTTTGGAAATGCGAAATGGAAAATCAATGATAATATAACTTCAAACACTTATATAAATAATTCAGATTCTTATTCCGACGGTTACAATCCATATTTTTCGATTTCTTACACAGGAGGACAATATATGGTTACCAGAGCAGACCAGTCTACAAACGACAGTAAAAAATCTTGGTTCCAAATTCAACAAAACTTCAACTTCAATTATGATTTTTCAAACGGAATGAAAAACAAAACGGTTGTTGGTTTTGATTATATGAGAACGACTGAAAGACTGAAATACAAATATTTGAATAAAAATGTAGATTCTTATTTGACCAATGGTGCTTCTGATTATATTGCAGTTTCAGGTGCAGACTATTCCGGAATGAATGACGCTGCTTTGTCTGCACTTTATGCAAATTCTGCAAATTTTTCAACCTGGGATTATATAAGAGATTTGAATACCTATTCAGGATATATTTCCAACTTATTTACTCCGGTTGCCAACTTGCACATTATGGCAGGACTTCGTTATGAAAATAATGATTATTTGGGCGGAACGTCTGGAACAAATGTTGAGAAAGCATACAACCAATCTGCATTTTCACCAAAAGCAGGTATTGTTTACGAAATAGTGAAAGATAAATTTTCAGTTTTCGGAAACTACCAGAACTCTTTCAAATCTAACGGATATTATACTTTTGATACAGCAGGAAATACAACTTTGTCAGATCCTGAAAGAGGAAATCAGTTTGAAGGAGGTTTCAAAGCGAGCTTATTTAACAACAGGTTCAATGCAACGGTTTCTTACTACAACATCAAAGTTAAAAACCAATTGCTTTACACCGGAGAGCTTGCCTCAAATGGGTCTTCAGTTCAAAAGCAGGCCGCTTCTACGCTAAGCAAAGGATTCGAGCTGGAAGTTAATGCATATCTTGTAAAAGGGTTCTCTTTAGTCGGAGGTTTGGCTTACAACGACACTGTTGATGAAGCAACTAAAACAAGACCCACCACAGCAGGTTCTTTCTGGAATGCCAATTTCAATTTGGCTTACCAATTTGTTGATGGAAAGGTAAAAGGTCTGGGTTTCGGATTTGGAGGAAATTATGCTAGTGACAATAATGTAACAGGAGATTTTATTTTACCAAAATATTTTGTTTTAAATGCCAATGCGTTTTACGATGCCAAGAAATTCAGAATCGGAGTTAAAGTTGATAACTTTACGAATGAACATTATTGGACAGGATATTCCACAGCGAATCCACAAAAATTGGCAAATTTCTTAGGAACGATTGCTTATAAATTTTAATTAATAATACACTCACTATTCCTGAAATTCAGGAATAGTTTATTTAATGAAGAAAAAGCATCATCATAAGAAGAAACCTTCATGGATAAAAAAATGGTCTGCCAAACTGCATTTATGGCTTGGCTTATCCGTTGGTTTGATTGTTTTTATTGTTTCTTTAACCGGTACAATGTATGTTTTCAAGGATGAAATACAGAACATTCTCAGAAAAGATGCAATCTGGGTTAAGCCGGAAACCATTACACAGTCTCCAATTTCCATTGCAGTCCTTAAAGAAAAAATTTCTTTGGAGGCCAATGAAAAATATCCTGTCAGCTCGGTTGAGATTCCTTTAGATAAAAACAAATCTTACGAATTTCTTTATTACGAAAAAGATAAAAAAGGCTGGAATTATTTTCAGGAAGTTAAGATTAATAAACTTATCTATGTTAATCAATATACGGGGCAGATTTTAGGAGTTTACGATGAAAAATATGACCTCTTCCCTATTTTAAAATCCATTCACTGGAGCTTATTATTAAAAACAGATTGGGGAAAATATGTAATCGGAATTCCAGTGGTTTTGTTTATCATTATGTTGATTACCGGAATTATCCTTTGGTGGCCCAAAAATAAAAAGGGAAGAAAAACCCGTCTTTCTTTTGACTGGAAAAACGTAAAAACCTGGAAACGTAAAAATTATGACCTTCACAACATTTTAGGTTTTTATGCTTCCTTTATTGCTTTGTTAATGAGCCTTTCGGGAATCTATTTTTCTTATCCGTGGGTGAAAAATGTCTTCAACTTTACACTTTCTGGGTCTTTGGAACTCCCGAAAGAGAAAGAGATTAAATCACCTGATTCGCTTTTGGCGAAAACCCATTCAATTTATGATATTACGGCTCAGGAGACTAAAAATCTGTACCAGCAATCATCAAGCTTCAGAATTCCCTTAAACGGAAAAAATAAAAAAGGAAAAGAATTAAAAAATATTCCTGTCACAGTCTATCAGAAAGACGGAAGATTCAGTGAAAGAAGCCTGATTGTTTTTGATAAATATTCAGGAAAAATTTTATCAAATAAGCCTCATCAAAGTCTTACTAATGCTGAAAAATATGCCAATGCCAATTATGATATCCATACAGGCTCCTATTTTGGACTGTTTGGAAAAATAATTTGGTTTTTGGCAGGGTTGATTTGCACCTCATTGCCCGTAACGGGTTTTTTGATCTGGTGGGGAAAATATAAAAAACAAGGAAAGAAAACATCATGAAAAAGGCTCTTTTATCAATAGCTTGTCTAGGATCAGTAACTGCTTTTGCACAAAAAACGGATAGCGTAAAAACATCCAGTGTAGAGGAAGTAGTACTTACCGCTTCCCGAAAAAAAGAAAACATTAAGGAAGTTCCTAGTTCTATTACTATTGTTAATGCAAAACAAATTCAGTCTCAACTATCTGTAAACTCGGATATTTCCAGCATTTTACAATATACGGTTCCCAGTTTAGGACCTAGCTCGGGGCAAACCTCCAACTCGGGGCAAACTTTAAGAGGAAGGCAGGTTTTGGTATTGATTGACGGTATTCCACAGTCTACTCCTTTGAGAAACGGAGCAAGAGATATCCGCTCTATAGACCCTTCAGTAATCGAAAGAATAGAAGTCATAAAAGGAGCATCTTCTATCTACGGGAACGGAGCAGATGGAGGGATTATCAATTATATCACTAAAAAGAATTCCTCCGATAAAAAAATTACGGGTGTTTCACAGGTAGGTATTACAGGGCAACCTTATGGAGGCACTTTGGGAGCAAGAGTCAGCCAGTTTTTAGCAGGCAGATCAGGAAAGTTCGATTATGCACTTTCATTAGCTTATGAAAGAACAGGATATATGAAAGACGGAGACGGAGTACACCTTACTCCTACATATAGCCCCGCAAAAATGGACAACTACAACGGAATGTTGAAGATTGGGTTCGATATTAATAAAAACCAAAGAGTAGAAGCGTCTTATATAGGATATGCTTCAAAATCTGATCTTAATCTTGGTCTTAAAACAGGAAAATACGGAATTACTACCTCTATTGGAGAAGGTATAGGACAAGGGCTAGAAACTACCCCACAAGGAACTCCCAGAAATCATAATTTCAGACTGACTTATGATAACAGCCAAATCTTCAGAAATACGTCTTTAAATATTAATCTATATTCTCAGGATTTCAGAACGGTATATGGCTACAGCAATACTTTCTTAAATGGAGGACAATCTAACATCATCTCTAAAAAATATGGATTAAGAGCCAATTTCGATACTCAGATTTTCAATCATCAGAACGCTCAGCTTGAAGTGATGTACGGAGCAGATATCCTGAATGATCAAACCGTTCAGAAGCTTGAAGACGGAAGATACTGGACTCCTGACATGAACATGACCAATATTGCTCCTTTTGCATTATTTAAACTTGATTTATTCAAAAAAATAACCATTAAAGGAGGTTTAAGATACGAAAACATGAAGGTGAAAGTAGGTGATTTCAACACCCTTTCCAGTTTAAAAGCTGATGGTACATTTACCCAAAGTATCTTTGTAAAAGGAGGAGATCTCGAATACAATGCGCTTGTAGGAAATATTGGAGTACGTTATAACATCAACAACACCCTGAATCTTTTCTCTAGTTTCTCTCAGTCATACTCGATCAATGAATTAGGTAGAATTTTGAGAACTTCTACAGAATCCACCATTTCTAATCTTGAAGCAAAACCAATCATCGTAAACAACTACGAATTTGGAGCTACAGGACAGATTACAAAATGGTTAAACTACGAAGTTACCTCTTATGTAAGTACTTCGAAACTTGGAGCTTCATTTATCCAAAGTGCAGACCGGGCGATAACGATTCAGCGTTCTCCGGAAGTTGTATACGGTGTTGAGGGTTATCTTCATTTTACTCCATCAAAATGGATTAACTTTGGAGGAAGCTATAGCTGGCTAGAAGGGATTACTTCTTTAAATAATGATGGCGATTATTCTGTAAAAATCAACAATTCCAGGATTTCCGCTCCAAAAATACTTGCCTATATACAGGTACGTCCAACCCAAGCTCTTTCTTTAGGATTGGATATGCTGCATTCTTTCGAACAGGACAGATTTACTCCAAATGCTAAAACAGGTCTTTACACGTATGGAGAAGGATACGTACCCGAAAATACTATTTTCAATTTTAGGTCTTCCTACCAAATAAATTCTAATTGGAAAGCTTCTTTAGGAATAGAAAACCTGTTTAACAGAACCTATCAGCCTGCAATTGCATGGTGGAATGCTAGAGATACAGAATTTGTAAATGCTTTAGGAATGAGAGGAACATTCATGATAGAATACAAATTTTAGTACAATTCCAATTTTTAATTTGTAAGTATTCTAAATAAAAATTAAAACTTATCTTTGCTCAGTCAAAGGAAACTATGAAGAAAAAACATCACCATAAAAAAAAGCCAAGCATAGTAAAGAAATGGACAGGAAGACTGCATTTGTGGTTCGGTCTTGGAATTGGTTTTCTGATCTTCATTATTTCCATTACCGGAGCATTGTACGTTTTTAAAGATGAAATTGAAAACTTTACCCGTAAAGACATCATTTATCATAACGAGCAGAATATTGAGCAGAAACAGGTTCTTCCCATCCGTGTTCTGGAACGTTCGGTAGTGGATCAGGTAAAAGAAAAATATCCTGTTCATTGGGTAAATATCCCGATTGATAAAAAGATGTCTTATCTTTTTTATTGGTATGAACACAATCCGAAAGGCTGGAATTATTTTGATGAATTCCCTATTTACAAAGTGGCTTATGTAAATCCTTATAACGGAAAAGTCTTAAGGACTTATGACGAAAAAAACGGATTTTTCCAGATCGTAAAAATGATCCACTGGAGCTATCTTCTGAAGCAGGAATGGGGAACCTATCTTGTGGGAATTCCCGTAATTATTTTTATCATCATGCTGATTTCCGGGATTATCCTTTGGTGGCCTAAAAATAAAGCGGCAAGAAAACAACGTTTTTCTTTCAGATGGCAAAATGTAAAAAGCTGGAAAAGAAAAAATTATGATCTTCATAATGTCTTAGGGTTTTATGCATCCATTTTTGCTTTAATCTTTTCATTAACGGGACTCTTTTATGCGTTTTTTGTTGTTCAGGCCGCATTTTATTTCATCTTTTCAGGAGGAAAAACCGTTTATCCTGACTTTTCATCCATTAAAACTAAGGCTCCGATCGAGTTGAGAACAGAAGGAACATTAGACAAAATAAGCAACACCGTTAAAGCAAAATATCCGGATTCTTATGGATTCTCTATTGATCTCGGACATGAGCACATGGATGATCATGAACATCCGAATTTTGAAGTTTATGTGAAACACTTATCATATTCTTACCACAAAAGCAGCAGCTTGATTTTTGATGAAAACTCAGGGGAATTGCTGCATACTCACGACATGAAAGACAAAAATTTTGGTGAAAAAACAGTTGGAGCCAACTATGATATCCACGTTGGTTCAATTTTAGGACTTCCTACAAAGATTATCGCTTTTATCGTAAGTTTGATATGTGCCTCATTACCAGTTACTGGCTTCATGATTTGGTGGGGAAGAAGAAAAAAGAAAACTCTTAAAACCATTTAAAACTTTTTTTAAATAAATATGTGGTTAATCGTCTAATAACTAAGATCTTTTTTATAATTTTAGCGTTTTAGAATTTTAAGAATAGAAATGTCATTAGTAGATTTGTCAAAACAAGTTGCGTTGGGTATTGATATCGGCGGAACAAACACAAAATTTGGGGTGGTAAACCACCGGGGTGAAGTTCTTGAAAAAGGAAATATCCGAACGGATGCCTACGCGACCGTAGAAGAATATATTGACGCTTTATACGAAGCTGTTCATCCCATGATCGACAGCCACGGAAAAGAGAAACATTTTGATGGGATAGGAGTAGGAGCTCCCAATGCCAACTACTATACAGGAACTATAGAACAAGCACCCAATTTACCATGGAAAGGGATCATTCCTTTTGCAGAAATGATGAAAGCTAAATTTGATCTGCCTTGTACAATAACCAATGATGCAAATGCAGCGGCTATAGGAGAAATGCTTTTCGGAGCAGCCAGAGGAATGAAAGATTTCATCATGATTACTCTAGGTACAGGTGTAGGAAGCGGAATCATCGCAGGGGGTAAATTAATCTACGGACACGATGGCTTTGCCGGAGAATTGGGACATACCATTGTAAAACCTGGAGGAAGAAAACACTGGAGCACCGGTTCTGAAGGAAGTCTTGAAGCCTATGCTTCAGCAACAGGTATTGCTATTACTGCAAAGAAAATGAGAGCGGAATTCCCTGAATCTATGCTCAACCAATATCCTGAAGAAGCCATTAATTCTAAAACAGTACACGAATGTGCATTGAAAGGAGATCCAATATCCATAGAAGTTTTCAGATATACGGGACAAAAATTAGGAGAAGCCTTGGCTAACTTCGTGATGTTCTCATCTCCGGAAGCTATTCTTTTGTTTGGAGGAGTAATTAAAGCAGGAGATTTTATCTTAAAACCTACGAAACTTCACATGGAAAGAAACCTTCTTCCTATTTTCAGAAATAAAGTGAAATTGGTTTTCAGTGAACTGGACGAAGCTGATGCTGCAATTTTAGGAGCAAGTGCTTTGGTTTGGGAAAAATAATAAAACAATTATATATAATATTGAGCATCCTTTTTTAGGATGCTTTTTGTTTCTAAAGTACTTATAAAAGAATCCAACAATGTAAAAATTATTAATGATAAAAAATCAAGTAAAATTGTTTAACTTGTACAGTATTAAAACCAAAAAAAATAATTAATATGAAAAATCTTAAAGCATTAAGCAGAAAACAACAAAAAGCAATTTCAGGAGGAGTACAGGGACCTTGTACAAATTATTGTGTTCCCAAACCTTTATATACCGCAACTTGCGTTAAAGGATGGTGTGTTTATACTCCTGTTGGACCTGAATAAAATATTACAGCATGTAAAATCAATTTCAAACAATTCCATTTTTGGAGTTGTTTGTTTTTTTATTATTATTTGTGAAATCTATGAGTATGATTTGCGTTTCAAGATTTAATTAAACATAAAATGGAAAACTTTTCCTTATTTTTGATTAGTTTTTTTCCCAAGAATATTCATTAAACGAGAAAATATTTAAATACAATAATCAACTTAGAATGGATAACAATAATTTAGAGCAAATTACTTTTGGCGGCGGATGTTTCTGGTGTGTGGAAAGCTGTTTCAATATGCTGAAGGGCGTGAAATCTGCCATTTCCGGATATTCCGGAGGTCACAAGGATAATCCAACATACGAGGAAGTTTGTACCGGAGAAACTGGGCATGCGGAAGTTGTACAGATCACTTATGATCCGGCAATTATTTCCTATGAACAATTGATGGATGTATTCTTTTTTCTTCATGATCCCACTCAATTAAACAGACAGGGAAATGATATAGGAACACAGTACCGTTCTGTAATTTATTATAAAGATGAAGCAGAAAAAGCAAAAGCCGAAGAAGCCATCAAAGTATCCATAGCTTCCGGAAGATGGACAGGAACCTATGTCACAGAACTAACAAAATTTGATAAATTCTGGCCTGCCGAACAATACCATCAAGGCTATTACAATGAAAATCCAACTCAGCCGTATTGCAGTGCCGTAGTTGGTCCAAAAATTCAGAAATTCAAAAAGCATTTCGGGGAACTGGAGATGCTGAATGCAGAATAGAGGTAAACAAATTTTATATTTAACCACAAAGGATTTTAATTCTTTGTGGTTATTTTTTTAAATTATTCTATCTCTATTGAATCAGATTGTGGTCCTGCATAATTAGTAAGTATTCGCTCGGAAACATCCCTTAAGGTTTTATCATTAAGAGGATGCTTTCCATAGCTTGTAAAAAATTCAACATTATTATTACTCTTATCATACCAGACTTTTCCCATTGAATTTGTAACGGTAAGAGTGTCCGGTCGGGTTATTTTTTTTAAATATTTAAATCTAAATTTATCCATCGGAATAACATCAATCTGCGGTCCCAGAGAACTGCTATCTGTGGCCATATATCTGTCACCATCCCAATACATAAAATCTTTTTCATCGGCAGGAGAGCCCCAGTTGGATATCAATCCTCTTGAAACTGAACTTTTATTGTTAGAAAAAACTACATTTCCAGTAACCAAACAAATGAGCAAAATCATTTCCATAATTCCCAAACCATTTTTCTTCATAAATTCAGGTACTTTGAAGTTTTGCTCATTTGTAATATTGATAATTATGTTCGAAAGTTTATCCGTGATAGATTCTTCATCCTTGTCAACACTGATTTTGACCGTAGTTTTGTTAGCCTCTTCATCCTTCTTTATAAAAGTTCTGGAGAAATCTGCAAAATCTTTATAACCTATGTATTTGCTTAATTTATTTAATGTATCTACATCTGGTTCCATTTCCTTCCCCTTCTCTAATACAAATGCATCATAATATCTTGCAAAAGTTTTCTCGTCAAGATAAATATTAAAAGTCTCTACATGTACTTTTAAATAAAGAGCTAAGCCATTTTTAGACGTTTTTCCCGATTCCCTTTCTGCCTGTTCAAATACCTCACGAATTAGTAGTTTTTTCTTGGACATAATTAGTTTTTAAAAGCAATTACAAAATAGAGATTTTTCATCATGTCGCATTACGGTTTTCCGTAACGAATTCCTGCCCATTTCATGTCCACCGATGTCCATGTTTTGTCTAACACATGCGTCACTGTTTGTCGCATCTTTGCTTTAGAAAATCAGTTGATAAACAAACAATTAAAACAACAGACAAGACAAATTTACAAAACTGATTTCAAAAATTGCCAGATAAAACGGAAGAAAACTCCGGGTTGGGAAGCAGATGTTTCTCTTCCGTTTTTGATGGTTCACTTCCCAAAAAATTTAAGAAGCGCTTCAATTTTTTTAACCGTGTAACACTGTCTGCGATCTGTTTCGCAGGGAAGAACACGAATGCTTTAACAATAAATTTTTTGAACAATGATCCAGTTTATTTTAATGCTATTAGGTTTAGCATTCGGACACAATAATGCCAATACATCAACATGCGATAATAATAATTCAACCACCGTAACCGTACAGAGCGATACTGATCCAGGAGACGGAATAGATCCGGGAGATGGAACAGGAGGACCAGTCGGAGGAAATTCGGGGCAATTACCTCCTCCTCCATTCACGCAACCATAACATTATGAAGAGTAGGTTTTTACACCTACTCTTTTTTTTATTTACTTTGCAAAAACTAAATCCATGAAAAAATTATTATTTTTTATTTTTCTTTTATTATTGTTTTCCTGTAAAAAAGAAATTAAAGAAACCCTAGATAATAATTATTATAAAAAAGCAAGAATATGCAGAGATTCTAAACACTCCGATTCGGCATTCTACTACTACAATCTAGCTAAAAATGAATATCTTAAAATAAATGATTCATTAGGTGTAGGAAACTCTTTAGTGAATATGGCATTAATCCAAACCGATAAAGGAGATTTTTATGGAGGAATAGAATCGTCATTTGAAGCAAACAAATTTCTTAGAAGAGAAAATGATAGTATATTTAGAAATAGATTAGCAACAAATTATAATAATATCGGTCTTGCATTTCATTTTCTTAAAGATTTTGAGAAATCTTCTTTTTTTTACATTAAAACTTTACAATATATTGATCTTACCGAAAATAAATTACTTTGTTACAACAATATTGGTGATGTACTTATAAGTCAGCAAAAATATGGTTTAGCAAAAATATATTTAGAGAAAGCATACTTAACCCAAAACAGTACAACATTATCAAAGGTTATAAACAACCTTGCAAAAGCGAAATATCTTGATAATAAAAAGTATAATCCATTACCAGAATTTAATCGGGCTTTAAAAATTCGAGAAATACAAAAAGATAGTATAGGCTTAAATTCAAGCTATGAAACATTATCTACATACTATTTGGATAAAGACAAAAATTTATCTCTATTATTTGCTGAAAAAATGCTGACTAAAGCTATAAAAAACAAAAGTCCTGACGATCGAATAACTGCTTTACAGAGAATTATAACTTTAGATGCTAAAAATTATTTGAACAACTTTCAACATTTTAATTTTATAAATGATAGTTTACAAACTGTCCGAAGCAAAGCTAAAAATCAATTTGCTGTTGTAAGATATGATGTTGAACAAAAAAATGCTGATAATCTAAAATTAAAATCAAAAAGTTTCAAGCAAAACATCGCCCTTATCGCTTTAGGATTAACAATAATCGGAGGAAGTTTTTATTATATAAAAAGAAAAAAGCGTCTTGAACAGGAAAAAGAGCTTGAAGTAAAAAACACCCAGCTTAAAATGTCAAAAAAGGTTCATGATGTGGTTGCCAATGGTATTTATCAGGTAATGACAAAGATTGAAAACCAGGAGCATTTTAATAAAGACGAAGCCCTTGACGAACTGGAATTTGTCTACGAAAAGTCCAGGGATATTTCTTACGAGAAGACAGACACCCAAAGTGAGGAAAAAGATTTTAGCGAAAAAATTTCTGAAACAGTCAGCTCATTTAAAAATGATGAAGTGAATACTTACCTTGCCGGAAACGATATTGACACCTGGAAACATCTGAGCTCTAAAAATAAGGAAGAAGTGTATCAGATCATCCGCGAATTGCTTGTCAATATGAAAAAACATAGTAAAGCAGATCGTGTAGTTTTCAGATTTGAAAGAGAAAATGACCTCATCAGAATATTCTACACCGATAATGGAATTGGAATTTCAGGAGATGTGATTTATAAAAATGGATTATCTTCTACGGTTTCCCGTATAGAAACCATTAACGGAGAAATTATTTTTGACACCAAAACAGAAAAGGGACTGAAAATTACTATTTCATTTCCTGTTTCCTAAAACTTAAACAGAATGTTCAAAAAAATTTTAATCGCCGAAGACCACGAAATGGGCAGCTTTTCTGTCCAAAAAACATTGGAGGATCTTAATATTCCGAAAGTAGACTATGTATATTATTGTGATGATGCATTGGCAAAAGTTCAAAAAGCCTTACGGGAAAACGATCCTTATGATTTATTGATCACCGACCTTTCTTTTGAAGAAGATCATTACACACAAAACATTAAAGACGGGCAGGAATTAATTCAAAAAGTGAGAGAAATTCAACCGGCTCTCAAAGTGATTGTTTTTTCCGGTCAGCATAAATCAGGAATTATCGATTCGCTTTTTAAAGACTATCATATCAACGGATATGTCCGAAAAGCCAGAAATGATTCTAAAGAACTAAAAAAATCCATCGCCTCGGTTTTTATTAATGAAAATTATCTTTCGACAGACCTCAAGCAGGAAGTGAAAAAATTCAACAGCTACGAATTTTCAGCTTATGACATTACAGTAGTTACTCTTCTTTCTAAGGGAGTTTTACAGAAAAACATTCCCGATCATCTTTTGGAAAAGGGTATAAAATACAGCTTAAGCAGTGTTGAGAAAAAATTAAACAGCTTAAAAGAAGATCTTGAAGTGACAAGCAACGAACAACTGGTTGCTTTTTGTAAAGACATCGGAATTATTTAGTCTGAATTTTCTGAATAATATAAAAACCTTTCATTTTCATGAAAGGTTTTTTCGTTTTACGGGAACCCGTAAGGAGACGCAAGTTAATGCTCATATTTTTGAAGTATTAAAATAAAAAACAATCATGGGAAAATTTATTATTACTCAAAGAGTAAACAAAGAGTATCAGTTTAATCTGAAAGCCACAAATGGAGAAATTATTTTAACCAGCGAAGGCTATGTCCAAAAAGCATCTTGTCATAAAGGAATAGAATCGGTGAGAATTAATTCCCAGGACGATTCAAGGTACGAGAGAAGGACTGCCGTAAACGGAAAAGAATATTTCGTCTTAAAAGCAAGAAACGGTGAGATCATTGGAAAAAGCCAGTTATATAGTTCAAAATCGGGAATGGAAAACGGAATTGCATCAGTAAAATCCAATGCTCCAACTGCCGAAATTGTTGATGAAACTCTAAAAAGCTAAAAGTATGGACCTTAAAATTAAACTTGAGCAGCTTCATCAAAAAGTTATTGGCTTAAAAGAGCAAATCGGAACTGAAGAAGCAACAAAAAACGCTTTTGTAATGCCTTTTATACAGATTTTAGGATATGATATCTTCAATCCTACAGAAGTTGTTCCAGAACATATTTGTGATATCGGAACCAAAAAAGGTGAAAAAGTGGATTATGTGATCAAAAACAATGACGAGCCCATCTTCATTATAGAATGTAAGCACTGGAAAGAAAATGCGGATGCCCATAATTCTCAGCTTCACCGGTATTATCATGTCTCAAAAACACGATTCGGAGTACTAACCAATGGTATTGTTTACAATTTTTATGCGGATCTTGAGAAGCCCAATATTATGGATGAAAAACCTTTTCTTACCATAAATCTCGAAGACCTGAAAGACAGTTCGTTAAAAATCCTGGAAAGCTTTACCAAAACCGGTTATAATCTGGAAGATATTTTAGGCTCTGCAGAAGCTTTAAAATACATCAAAGCCATTCGGAAAGAATTTGAAAAGGAGATAGAAAACCCTTCAGATCAACTGATCAAACTCTTAGTAAGCCGCTTTTTTGACAAACCAATCAATGCCAACAGACTCATTGCCTTTAAGGAGTACACTAAAAAAGCATTAACCACATCCATCAACGAATCCATCAGCTTTAGATTAAAATCTGCCCTGAGTATCAATGAGCAAATTGAAAGGCATGATGATAAAAGCATACAGCCTGTCGATGAAAACAATGAAACTCCGAAATTCATTACTACAGAAGAAGAATCTGAAGGGTTCCAAATCATAAAAGCAATCCTGAGAGAAAAAATTCCTTCAGAAAGAATCGCACCAAGAGATACCCAGTCTTATTTTGGAGTTCTGCTGGATGACAACAACAGAAAGCCGATCTGCAGGCTGCATTTTAATACAACTAATAAATATCTGGAGCTATTTCATAACGGAAAAGATGCCGGAGAAAAAATGCAGCTAAATGATCTCGATGAAATATATAATTATCGAAATGAGCTTCATCAAACTTTAGAAATCTATAATTAATCAACACTTTTACCATGAAAAAACTACTATTTACAAGCCTTATTGGCTTAGGATTACTATTGCCAACATCTTTATCTGCATCTGTGAACACAACAACTTCTAACACTGAAGTCTCAGCGAAGAAAGGCAAATCAAAAAAAAGCAGAAAAGTAAAAAGAAAAAAAGCAAGAAGTTCAAAATCATATTCAAAAAGTAATGGATGTACTTATAATGGACATGAATTAATTGTTGGGCCAAGAGGTGGTTGTTACTATTATTCGGGAAACAGCAAAGAATATGTAGACAGATCCTACTGTTCTGGTTGTAAATAATTTGTAAACTAATAACCATGAAATATCTTATCATCGTTGCTGCACTTTGCTGCTTCATCGGAATTATCAATTTACCATTTGGATACTATACTTTCTTAAAAATTATAGTGTCTCTGATGGCACTCATCATTATTTTCAATGAAATCAGAAGCAGAAGTTTTTGGCTAATTGCCTTTATTCTCGTCTTTATCCTTTTCAATCCGCTTTTACCTGTTTATTACTATTTAAAACCTTTTTGGATCGGCATTGATATACTCGTCGGACTTTTATTCTTCTATTATTTTTTCACTTTAATTCCGAAAAAGGAGATAAAAGCATCGGAACCCATTGATGCCGAATACAAAGAAATCACACCCAAAACCAGAGATCGAATAATTAAAATAAAAAAACATGGAAACAATACAAATATCTGAAAAACTCAAAGCTCATTTTTTAAGACTGTATCAGATAGCTATCTGCGATGATGATTTCAGCACCCAGGAACTTAAAATGCTTTATAAATCTGCTGAAGAACGTGGTGTTTCACCTAAACATTTAGATGAAATTCTTCTGAACCCTATTCATTCAAAATCATTAATCCCTGAAACTCTCGAAAAAAAGGTAGAATCGCTTTATGACCTTACCACAATGGTTTGGATGGATGGCGTTGTTACAGAAAATGAATATACAATGCTGGAAAAATATGTAACTATGTTTGGTTTTGTAGAAGAAAATATAAAAGATATTGTGGACTACTTTATAGAGTCTGTAAAACAGGGAAAAATGAAAACTGATATTCTTAATGACTTAAAAAATTAATCAACATGAACACAGTAACTTCCAATATTAAAAACCTCTTTCGATTAAAGCCCATTATCCCCAACGAATCTAAGGAAGAAACATCGAAACTCAATATAGAGCCCAATTCTGAATCTACAGAAGAAAGCAGAAAACGTACTTATCACGAATCCGGCTATAGAGACAGCTCCAGAAACAGCGGAAACCACACCGCCTTATCAATTTGTCTGGATGCCATTTATTCCAAATTCCAAAATGAAGAAAAAGAACTGGTAGAAAAACAGAACAAGCTGAAAGAACCTTATCTGAACGAACAAAAGAATAAAGAAACCGAAATCAAAGGACTTTCCGTCTCTTTAGACAATAAAGAAGACCAGCTAAAAAACATAGGTGAAGACATCGAAAACGTTCAGGATAAAATTGAAAAAATAAAGTTTGAAATCAATGATCTGCCAAGAAATCCTGAAGCCTACAATGTAAAAGCAACAAAAGGAGCCTCTACAAAATTTTGGATAGGATTGATCATTCTGATTCCGATAAGTCTTTACCTTTTTACATTTTATATTTCAACTTCTTATTCTGCATTTTTCAAAAGCTTTGATACCAATGGAAATATCATTCAAAGTGTTTTGGATGCCCAGGCTTTTAATAAAGCTTGGGATGAGGGACCTTTGGAAGGCGCTTTTGTTACCCTAATTCCGTTTGTCTTTTTAGGTTTGGGATATTTGATCCATATGTTTGGAGAGAATAAAAGCTTTGTCAATTACTCTAAAGTGGCTTTGCTTTTTATTATCACTTTTGTTTTCGATGCAATTTTAGCCTACGAAATCGAATCAAAACTCTATGAATTGAACAGAACATTCAACTCCCCTCCTTTTGATCTTTCTATTGCCTTTACGAAAAATCAGTTTTGGGGAATTATTTTCGCGGGATTTATTGTTTACATTATCTGGGGACTTGTTTTTGATTTTGTAATGAAAGAAAATAAAGAAAAAGATAAAATCAAACATGAACAAACCAAAAGGCAGAAAGACATTCTGGTCCATCAGGAAAAAATTCAGGGTTTTGAAAAACAACGGGAAGAAACCAGAAGCAATATCGGGAATATAAAAGAACTTATCGCCAAAGCAAAAGGCAGAATTGAAGAGCTTCAGAATATTATCGATGGAACTATTATTCCTACTAAAGATTACAAATTATATGCTTCGGAATATATGCAGGGCTGGATTACATTTATCAGTGAAAAACTTGCCGTTTCCCATTCCGTAAAACAGGAAATGATTGAAGAATGCAAGAAACAATATACATACAATCTTAATAAGGTTGGTGCTAATTCCGACAGCCAAAACTCCGTATACATGTCTGTTTTATAAATACCGCTATGAAAAAATTATTTTATTTATTAATATCTTCTGCACTTTTTATCCAGTGTGGAAAACACAAAGAGCAAGTTTCTGGAAACACAGTTCCTATGAGCTACTCTTCAAACTTAAAAAACTTAAATATCAGCATTCTGATAGATCTTTCAGACAGGATAGATCCCGAAAAAAATCCTAATCCTACAATGGAATATTTTCAACGGGATATTGAATATATTAAAGCTATTGATAACGGATTTTTAAATCATATTAAAAGTAAAAAAGTCATTCAGCTTGATGATCAGATGCAGGTTTTCTTTAATCCTGAGCCTTCAGATCCAAAAATGAATGAACTCACAAAAGAGCTTAAAGTTTCGTTTGATAAAAATACAACAAAGGATAATATCAATAGAGTAGAAAAAAATTACTCTTCCTTGCCTTCACAAATTTACCAGTCAGCGATTCATGATAAGCAGTATGTAGGTTCCGATATTTGGGAATTTTTCAAAAATAAGGTGAAAGATTATTGCATAAAAGACAATCATCGAAATATTCTTTTCATTTTAACCGATGGATATATGTATCACAAAGATTCAAAATTTTCTGAGGGTAAAAAGACGTCCTATCTAACTCCGGAATTAGTAAAATCATTAAAACTGACTTCGTCAGATTTTAAAACAAAAATTCAGGACAATGGTTTAGGCTTTATTAAAGCTAATGATAATCTGGAAAATCTGGAAATCATTGTATTAGGAATCAATCCGGCAAAAGGAAACCCTTTCGAGGATGATGTCATCAAAGAATACTGGGAAAACTGGTTCAAAGAGATGAAAATTAAAAACTATCAGATCAAATCCGCAGATCTTCCTTCCAATCTGGAACCTGTTATCTTAAAAGCAATTTCAGGAAAATAAAAAACACTCCATATATATTTAACTATCAAAAAAAGCGGGGAAATTAATTTCCCCGCTTTTCTTTATTTTCTCAACATTTCCGTGTGCGGAATGTCGTCTTCCAAATATTTTTTTCCGGTATCTTCAAACCCGAAACCGCCATAGAATTTCAATAAATAATCCTGCGCCGAAATCCTGATTTCAGAAGTATGAAAACGATTCTCTATTGTTTCAACAGCATATTGAATCAATTGCTTTCCTAAACTTTTTCCTCGCGCTTTTTCTGTGGTCAAAACCCTTCCTATGGAAGCTTCTTCATATTTTATCCCTCTGTTGAAAATTCTGCAGTTGGCCAAAACTTCCCCATCTTCTTCCGCCCAAATATGAACCGCCTTCTGATCATAATTGTCAAGATCAGGATAAGGACAATTCTGCTCGATGACAAAAACATCAATTCGCGCTTTTAAAACGGCATACAATTCAGGAACAGTGAATTCGTCGAAAGTTTTTATTTTCCAGACAATATTACTCATCAAAACTTACATTATTGTTAGCTAAAAACTCATTTGTTTTCTGGATAAAGCTCAGAATTTCTTCACCTCCGACTTTCTTTTCCGCAGAAGTCACATAAAGTTCCGGAAGATCTTCCCATGTTTTATGAAGTTCAGCTTTATAATCCTCTACATTTTTTATGGCAACATTCGGCTTTAGTTTATCCACTTTTGTAAATACAATAGAAAACGGCACTCCACTTTCCCCACACCACTGAATAAACTCCAGATCAATAGCTTGAGGTTTATGCCTTGAATCTACTAAAACAAAAAGATTCACCAAATTTCTCCTGTTTAAAATATAATTGGTAATCAGCTTTTCAAAGTCTTTTCTGATCGATTTTGAAACTTTTGCATATCCATATCCCGGTAAATCCGTTAAATACCAACTGTCATTAACGATAAAATGATTAATAAGCTGTGTCTTTCCCGGAGTTTGTGAAGTTTTGGCAAGATCTTTATGATTCATCATTGCATTGATTAATGAGGATTTTCCAACATTAGATCTTCCGATAAAAGCATATTCGGGAATTGTAGGCTCCGGGCAATCCTGCCATTTTCCACTACTTTTTACAAACGTTGCTGTTTTAATAACCATTTCTATAGAATATTTTAGAAAAACAAACCATTAAGAAAAAGCTCTTAATGGTCATTTTTATTTTTAATTTTTAAACTTTATCTTTTATCCAGCTGTAAAGAATTTCATTGAATTCATCCGGTTTTTCCATCATTGCTGCATGACCGCATTTATCAATCCAGAACAGGTCCGAATTCGGGATAAACTTGTGCATATCCTCTGCAACTTCAGGAGGAGTGACATTATCCTGCTTTCCCCAGATCAGACATGTCGGCGTCAGAATTTTAGGCAAATCATTCAGCATATTGTGCTTGATGGCACTTCTTGCCAGCATTACCGTTTTAATTCCCTTCATTCTGTCGTTTACAACCCCGAAAACTTCATCTACCAAGTCTTCAGTAGCAACTGCAGGATCATAAAAAACCTCTTCCGTTTTCTTTCTGATGTAAGAACGGTCGTTTTTTCTCGGGAAACTGTCTCCGAAAGTTCTTTCATATAAGCCGGAACTTCCAGTAAGAACAAGATTTTTAACCAAATCAGGTCTTGCCAATGTTAAAATCAACCCGACATGACCTCCCATTGAATTCCCGACAATTGTTACCGGAGCTCCAATATGGCTTTCAATAAATTTTATTATATATTTTGCTAAAGTCGTAAGATTGGTATTGAGTACCGGCAAATCGTAGATGGGTAACTGAGGAACATATACTTTGAATCCTCTGTCTGAAAAAAAATCTACCATCTTATCGAAATTACTCAATCCACCCATTAATCCATGCAACAGCACCAATGGATGTCCTTCCCCCGCTTCTACAAAGGTATATTTCTTTTCTTTTTTTGTACTAAATATCATATAATGCCTGTAATAAAGCCTTGCAAAAATACAAATTAAACCTCAAAAATATTTTGAATACTCTAATTTAAAATAAAAATAACATAATAATCCGCTTTTTAGCTATTTTTTTGAAAATCTCTTTATTATGGCACAAATAGCAATAAACACAACCCTCTTCGTATCAAATAATTACATCCCTAAAACTCAATCTTTAATAAAACTTATTAACATTAAGGGAAAAAGTGGGAAAAAGTGGGAAATTTTAGAAATTATTATATAAATTTGCTCCAAATGAAAAGTTTCATTGGTACATATGAGTGTAAAATTGACGACAAAGGCCGCTTAAAAGTTCCTTCATCTTTAATCAAACAGATGGAAAACTTCGACGACAAGGCGTTTGTAGTTAAAAGATCTGTGTTCCAATCTTGCCTCGAAGTTTACCCTATGAATGCATGGGATAAATTGATGGGCAAAATTAATAAACTTAACAGATTCATTAAAAAGAATGCTGATTTCATTAGAATGTTTACGGCAGGAGTAAAAACAGTTGAACTCGATAATGCAGGAAGATTACAGATCTCCAAAGACCTGACTCATTTTGCAAACCTTCAAAAGGATATTGTGATTACAAGTGCAGGAGAATTGTTTGAAATTTGGGACAAAGAAGCCTACGAAAAGGTGATCTCCACCAATGAAACCGATTTCGCCAGTCTTGCCGAAGATGTAATGGGCTCTTTCGATGAAGAATAATTACGCTGATCATTAAAAGCGAAAAAAACACAACTTAAGTATGTATCATAACCCCGTTTTGTTGAAGCAAAGTGTAGATGATTTGGTAACGAATCCAGACGGAATATATGTAGACTGTACTTTTGGAGGCGGCGGTCATTCCAGAGAAATATTGAGCAGGCTTTCAGACAAAGGAAGATTATTCAGTTTTGATCAGGATTTAGACGCTCTTAAAAATACAATTGACGATCCGAGATTTACATTAATCAACCAGAATTTCAGATTTCTGGAAAACTCTTTATTAATGTATGGAATTTCTCAGATTGACGGAGTTTTGGCCGACCTGGGAGTTTCCTCTCATCAGTTCGATGAGGCAGAAAGAGGCTTTTCTACAAGAAGCAACGCTCCTTTGGATATGAGAATGAATGTAATGCAGGGTCTTGATGCCAAAAGAGTCATCAATGATTATGACGAAGAGCAGCTTGCTGATATTTTTTATTATTATGGTGAACTGAGAGAAGCCAGAAAATTAGCAAGAGATATCGTTCATCACAGAAAAGCTAAGAGCATTGAAACAACAGAAGATCTGAAAAAGCTATTCAGCTATCTTCCACCACATAAAGTAAATAAATTTTATGCCCAGTTATTTCAGGCAATCAGAATTGAAGTCAATCAGGAGCTCGAAGTTTTAAAAGAAATGCTTATTCAGGCATACAATGTTTTAAAGCCGGAAGGCAGATTGGTTGTAATTTCTTACCATTCTTTGGAAGACAGACTGGTAAAAAGATTTTTGAAAAACGGAATGTTTGAGGGAGAACCCGAAAGAGACATTTACGGAAATTATAAAAAAGCATTTGAATTGGTGAAGAGTAAAGCGATCATTCCTGATGACAAGGAAATCGAAGAAAACTCAAGAGCCAGAAGTGCTAAAATGAGAACAGGAATAAAGGTGTAAGGATTATCCACTCTTAAAATTCCCCTCCTCCGTAGGGGTGGCGAAAATTCAGAGAATTTTTGACGGGGTGGTTAAAAACTATAATTAATAACAAAAAATCAGACAAAGTCTGTGGCAAAAAGAACAACAAATCGTCCTCAGAAAAAATTAACTTTTATAGATATTATAAAAGGGAATTTTCTGAATCGTGACGAGATCAAAATACATTATAAGTATTTTCTCCTGTTGTTTGTGTTAATGATGGCCATGATTTACAGTAACCATCTCGTCAATAAAAAAATAAAAATTGTAAATACCTTAAAAGAAGAAACTGAAGAATATAAATCACGAAACGCTTACGCACAAAGTAAGCTGATAAAAGTAAAAATGGAATCGGAGTTGGGGAAAGAAGTAGCACGGGATTCTTTGATGACCTTAGAAAATCATCCTCACAAACTGCTAATAAAACTGGACAGTACAGATGCAAAAGCCAAATGAATACGACAACAAACGTAAAAAAACGTTAAGATGGGGCTACCTCTTCGCAGTGGTAGCTTTGTGCGTGTTTGTAATGTTTTTGACAAGAATAATTATTTTACAAAACACTAATGTTCAGGAAATTAAAGACGATTACATCAATAAAAACTATCGGGAAGCTACTCTTACAGCTGCCCGGGGAAATTTATTCGCTTCCGACGGTTCAATCCTTGCCACTACAGTGATGCGCTATGACATCTACCTGGATTTCAAAACAATGAAAGATACTGTTTACACCAACAATATCGGTGCTTTAACGGATTCTTTAAGCAAAATGTTCGGAAAATCCAGAGGTGAATTCAGAAAGAAATTTGACGAACAAAGAAAAAATAAAAACCAATACTATACTTTGGTAAAAGGCCTTGATTTTGACCAATACGACAGAATCCGAAAATTCCCGATCTTTAAAAAGGGCAAAAACAAAGGCGGCTTCATTGTCGACAGAAATTACAAGCGTGAATTAGCAACCTCTGAAATCGGAGCCGGAACTATCGGAATGGACGACGGCGAACACAAAGCCGGTCTTGAAGGTGCTTTTTCAAAATACCTGAGAGGAACCGACGGAAAAAGACTGGAACAGAGAATCAACTCATCCCAATGGAAACCGATTGACTTCTGGAAAGTACAGGAGCCTATTGACGGGGAAGATGTTTACACAACATTAGATCTCAGAATTCAGGACATTGCACATTCTGCACTCGAAAAACAACTGATCAATTTCGAAGCGAAACACGGAACAGTGATTGTAATGGAAGTGGAAACAGGAAAAGTTCGTGCCATGGTCAATTTAAGAAGAGATGATGATGGAGAGTATGTCGATTCTTATAATTATGCTATAAAAGATAATATAGAACCCGGTTCCACCTTTAAAACCATCTCATTATTGGCAGCAATGGACGATGGCTTCATTGATGAAAATACAACAGTAGATGTAGGAAATGGGGTTTGGGTATATGCAAAACAAAGAATTTCAGACGGTCACGGTGGAGGAACTTATGATATTAGTGATGTTTTAGCAAAATCCAGTAACGTGGGTTCGGCAAAATTGATTACAAAATATTATGCTGACAATCCTCAGATTTTCTTAGATCATCTAAAACGCTGGAAATTATTTGATAAAATGGACATCGAGCTTCCGGGAATCACAAAGCCAAGATTTGTAACTCCGGAAAGCAAAAGATGGAATCCTGCAGCTTTAGCTTCATTAGCATACGGATATGCTTCAAATATCAACCTTTTACAATTAGCAACTTTCTATAACGGGGTTGCTAATGGTGGTAAAATGCTGAAACCATTATTCATCGATAAAATTATGAAAGACGGAAAGGTGATGTACAACGCAAAACCTGAAGTAATGGTGAATAAAATGGCGTCCGAAAAGGCTATTAAAATGATGACCAGCGCTTTAACCAAAGCTGTAGAAAAAGGAACCGGAAAAAGTATTTTCACGCCCAACCTGAAAATGGCAGGAAAAACTGGAACCGCAAGATTTGAATACTGGTTGCCTGGTCCCATGAAATACCGCGCATCATTTGCAGGCTTTTATCCTGCTGATAACCCGAAATACACCTGTTATGTAATGATCAGCGAACCGAACACCGCAAAAGGATTTTACGGAGGAACGGTTTCTGCACCGGTGTTTAAGGAAATAGCTGGAAAGACTTTCTTAAAAACACCACAAAATATTGAAAAAGAAATGCTGGTAAGCAATAAGGTAGACCTTAATAAAATGGTGAAACCTAATGTGAAAGTAGCAGTTAACAATAAGCAAATGCCCAATGTAGTTGGATTGATCGGTAAAAACGTGATTCCGCAATTGGAAAATTTAGGATATCGTGTCGATTACAAAGGTGTTGGAAGAATTACTCAGCAATTTCCGTTGGAAGGCACAACAATTAGTAAAAATCAGAGGATTTATTTATCTCTGCAGAATTAAAATATAAAGCATCAAAGAAATGCAATTAATTGAATTATTAAAAAGAATTCCAGTTTTAGAAATTCACGGCAATGATACCCGTGACATTACCGAATTGGTTTTCGACAGCAGAAAGGTTACGGAAGGCTCTTTGTATATCGCAATGAGAGGAACGGTTGTGGATGGACATTCATTTATTGCATCTTCAATTGAAAAAGGAGCAAGAGCAGTCGTTTGTGAAGAATTTCCTGAAAGTTTAGGTGAAAATGTAACTTATGTTAAAGTAAAAGACTCATCTAAAGCTTTAGGACAGTTGGCTTCTAATTTCTATGGAAACCCATCTGAAAAATTAAAATTAATCGGAGTTACAGGAACCAACGGAAAAACATCTGTTTCTACCCTACTTTTTGATGTTTTCAAAAATTTAGGATACGAATCTGCTTTGCTTTCTACAGTTGAAATCAGAATTGGAGAAAAAGTAATTCCGGCGACTCACACGACTCCGGATGTGATTACTATAAATAAAATTCTAGCTCAGGCTGTAGAAGAAGGTTGCGAGTTTGCTTTCATGGAAGTAAGTTCTCACGGAATCGCTCAAAACAGAATTGAAGGACTTCATTTTAAAATTGCAGGTTTTACCAATCTTACCCATGATCATTTAGATTATCATAAAACATTTGATGAATATTTAAAGACCAAGAAAAGATTTTTTGACCAGTTGGAAAGCACTGCTGTTGCGATCACAAATGTGGATGATAAGAACGGAAATGTCATACTTCAAAACACAAAAGCTACCAAAAGAACATACGCTTTGAAAACCATGGCAGATTTTCACGGGAAGCTTTTAGAAGTCGATTTCAACGGAATGTTGTTGAACTTCAACGGAAAAGAATTCTGGACAACACTGACGGGAAAATTCAATGTTTACAATTTATTATTGGTTTTCGGAATTGCTTCAGAACTCGGTTTTGAACAGGATGAAATTCTTCAGGCGATCAGTGAACTGAAAAGAGTTTCAGGAAGATTTGAAACCTTTAAATCTGATGGCGGAATTTTCTTCATCGTAGATTATGCACATACTCCGGATGCATTGGAAAACATTTTGGACAGTATTAATGATATCAGAACCAAAAACGAAAGATTGATCACTGTTTTCGGTTGCGGAGGTGACAGAGATCACTCAAAAAGACCTGAAATGGGAAATATTGCCACCAAAAAATCAACACTGGCAATCATCACTTCAGACAATCCGAGAACGGAAGATCCGGCAGCAATTATAAGAGAAATTGAAGCAGGCGTTGAACCTCAGAATTTTAGCAAATACACTTCAATTCCGGACAGAAGAGAAGCCATAAAAATGGCAATAAAGTTTGCAGAACCTAAAGATATTGTTCTCGTAGCCGGAAAAGGCCACGAAACCTATCAGGAAATCAATGGTGTGAAACATCATTTTGACGACAAGGAAACAATCAATGAGCTTTGGAAATTAATGAGTAAGTAAAATTTGATTTAAACAAAACTTATTACATCTTAAACCAGAAGAAAATGTTATACTATCTATACGAATATCTAACCAACCACGGAATTCATGTTCCCGGATTAGGGATGTTGAAATACATCTCCTTCCGGGCAGGAATGGCTGTTTTATTTTCTTTGATCATTGCTCTTGTTTATGGGAAAAGAATCATCAACTATTTGAGGTCAAAACAAATGGGAGAATTGGTTCGCGATCTCGGATTGGATGGTCAGAAGCAAAAAGAAGGAACACCTACGATGGGAGGTCTTATCATTATCATTGCTACCATCATTCCGGTATTGTTATTTACCAGGATTACAAATATTTATATCGTTCTTCTCTTAGTTTCCATGCTTTGGATGGGAGCCATTGGTTTTCTGGATGATTATTTAAAGAAAATAAAGAAAAACAAAGACGGTTTAAGCGGAAAATTTAAAATTGTCGGGCAGGTCGGTTTAGGGCTAATTGTCGGGGTTACCATGTATTTCCATCCGGACATTACTGTTAAAAGAAAATATGCAGATGCAAAGGTCGTAAACAGAAATAATGTAGAGCAAAACTTTATGCCTACCGAAAAGATTGCTGTTTCAACTGTTCCTTTTGCTAAAAATAATGAATTCGATTATAGCGGAATTTTATTTTGGATGAATGATAAAGACGCTCATGAATGGGCATGGATTGTTTTCATTCCTATCGTAATCTTTATTGTAACGGCTGTTTCAAACGGCGCCAATATTACTGATGGAATTGATGGTCTTGCGGCAGGAACCAGTGCAGTGATACTTTTAGTTTTGGCTCTTTTTGCTTACTTATCCGGAAACATCATTTTTGCAGATTACCTCAATATTATGTTCCTTCCGAATATGGGAGAAACTACCATTTTTGCAGTTGCAATGGTAGGGGCTGTTATAGGTTTTTTCTGGTACAATACGTATCCTGCGCAGGTTTTCATGGGAGATACCGGAAGCTTGATGTTAGGAGGTGTTATTGCAGTTTTAGCCATTATTTTAAGAAAAGAATTGCTGATTCCGGTATTATGTGGAATCTTCTTAATTGAAAACCTGTCTGTAATGCTTCAGGTAGTCGTTTTCAAATACAGAAAGAAAAAATTCGGGTTGGAATATGCCCAAAACAATAGATTATTTAGAATGTCACCTTTACATCATCATTATCAGAAAGGCGGTTTCCACGAAAGTAAAATCGTCAATAGAATGATTATCATAGGAGTAATTTTGGCCATTGTATGTCTAATCACCTTAAAAATGAGATAAGAATTAATTTAAAAATTGAAACATTTAAGTATTTAAAAATTTTTGAATCATTTAATCTTTCAATCATTAAATCAGAATAAGTATGAAAATAGTTGTTTTAGGAGGAGGAGAAAGCGGTTGCGGAGCTGCTTATTTGGCTAAAAAACAAGGTTTGGAAGTTTTTCTTTCAGACAAAGGAGCCATTAAGGATAACTATAAGCAGTTTCTTACGGAAAATGACATTGAGTTTGAAGAAGAAAATCATGATGAAGAAAGAATATTAAATGCAGACTGGATTGTAAAAAGTCCGGGAATTCCGAAAAAAGCAGAAATTATTCACAAAATTCATGAAAAAGGAATCAGACTTTCTTCTGAAATTGAATTTGCTTCAGAGTTCACGAATGCCAAAATCATTGCGATCACAGGAAGTAACGGAAAAACAACAACGACCTCTTTAATCTATTATATTTTAAAAAACGACGGATTAAATGTAGGTTTAGGAGGAAATATCGGATACAGCTTTGCAAAACAGGTTGCCGATGAAAATCATGAATATTATGTTTTAGAGGTAAGCTCTTTTCAATTAGATGATATTCAGAATTTTAGACCTTATATTTCTTTGTTATTGAACTTGTCCCAAGATCATTTAGATCAGTACAATTACAATTATGAAGAATATGCTTTAGCAAAGTTCAGAATTACTGAAAATCAGGAAAATGATAATTTTTTCATCTACAATAAAGATGATGAAATGAGTAAAAACCTTCTTGAAAAGCTGGAGATAAAAGCGAAAATGATCCCTTTCTCAACCAAAGAGAAATTGTCTGAAGGAGGATTTGTTGACGGAGAAAACATAGAAGTAGATTTTCAGGATAAATTCTCCATGAAAATTGAGGAATTATCACTTTTGGGAAATCATAATGTAGCCAACAGCTTAGCGGCTTCAATTGCCGGTAAGATACTGAAAATCAGCAACGAAAGCATAAGAAATTCATTAATGACCTTTCAGGCTGTTGAACACAGATTAGAGTTTGTAACTGAGATTGAAGGAGTTAAGTACATCAACGACAGTAAGGCAACCAATGTTAATGCTACGTACTATGCTTTAGAAAGCATGAAAAACCCTACGGTTTGGATTGTTGGAGGTTTAGATAAAGGAAACGACTATACCGAAATTGAGGATTTAGTTAAAAGAAAAGTAAAAGCGATTGTCTGCTTAGGAATTGATAACCAAAAAATTATAAATTTCTTTAAAGACAAAAAAGAATTTATTTATGACACTTCAAGCATGGAAGAAGCAGTGAAGATTTCAAAATCACTCGCTAAAGCAGGAGATACTGTTTTACTTTCTCCATGTTGTGCAAGTTTTGATTTATTCAAAAGCTATGAAGACAGAGGTCGTCAGTTTAAAGAGCAAGTATTAAAATAACTGTAAAAAAGTAGTAATGTTAACGTATTAATGATCTTTTTATCATGAATACATTGTACATCAATACATGAATACAAAAGTATGAACGAACAAGACACAGAAAACAGATTTGAATTTCTAAAGGGCGATAAAGTACTTTGGATGGTCATTCTTGTGATCTCCATTTTCTCTATTTTTCCTGTATATTCTGCAAGTTCGAATCTGGAATATATCGTAAATAACGGGACCACAACTGGTCATGTTATCAAACATATGTTCTTTGTAGTCTTAGGATTAGCAATTATGAGAGTAGTAGGGATGGTGAAGTATGAATATATTGGAAAGCTAAGCAGTATTTTGCTCGGTTTAATGATTGTACTGCTGATTGTCACCATGTTTACCGGACAAACTATTGACGGAGCGAGTGCTTCCAGATGGTTAAAAATTCCGGGAACCCCAATTTCCTTCCAGCCCTCATCATTTGCCTTTTTAATGTTGATTATTTATCTGTGCAGATACTTAACCAAAAAAATTACCCGGGAAAGGCTTCCGATTGAGAATATTATGTACATTTTCGGTCCTATTCTATTGGTCTTCGTATTGGTTGCAAAAGATAACGGTTCCACTGCATTGATGATTTTAATGGTTTCCGTAATTGTTCTTATCATTGGTCAGTTACACTGGAAATACATTGCCGGATTTATTTCCGCATCATTTGTCGCGATTGTTTTGTTTTTATTAGTTGCTCTAAATACAAACCTGATCGGAGGAAACCGTGTTCATACATGGATGAGCCGTATCGAGACATTTACCTCGAGTAAAGCCAAATCAACGGATGTTGATGATGAGAGCGTAAAAGCAAAAAACTATCAGGTAATGATGGCAAAAGCAGCTATCGTTCACGGTGGAGTTACAGGAATGGGACCCGGTAAAAGTGCTTTAAAACAAATGCTCCCCCAATCCGCTTCCGACTTTATTTTTGCAGTCATTGTAGAAGAATATGGGGTAATTGGCGCTGCTTTTTTGATTAGTATGTATTTGATAATGATGATTCGTATCGTAATGATAGCCAGCAAGATGCCCGCTTTTTTCGGGTCTTTGCTCGTTCTCAGTCTCGGCGTGATGATTTTCATACAACTTTCTGTAAATATTGCAGTTGCTGTAAATTTAATTCCTGTAACAGGGCAACCGCTTCCCTTAATAAGTTATGGAGGAACCTCAATGTTGGTAACGTATTTGCAGTTGGGAATTATTTTAAATATCAGCTCAAGAATCCAGATTTACGATGAAGAAGGAATGGGCAAAAAACAAAGTATTGCTGAAATTAATGATATAGCATAAAGATGAGCAAAAAGCTAAAAGTATTATTGTCCGGCGGAGGAACAGGAGGTCACATCTTTCCTGCCATTGCTATTGCAGACGAAATCAGAAAAAGATTTCGTGAAACTGAGTTTTTGTTCATCGGAGCCAACGGAAAAATGGAAATGGAAAAAGTTCCGCAGGCTGGCTACAAAATCGAAGGCATTGATATTGCCGGAATTGACAGAGGAAATATGCTTTCAAATTTAGGTCTGCCTTTTAAAATTTTAAAAAGCTTATCTAAATCTAAGAAGATCATTAGAAACTTCGCTCCGGATTTTGCCGTAGGAACAGGTGGCTTTGCAAGCGGTCCTGCTTTGTATGAAGCAAGCAAACTAGGAATTCCGATTTTTATTCAGGAGCAGAATGCACATGCAGGAGTAACGAATAAAATTTTAAGTAAAAAAGCAAAAGCCGTATTTACAGCTTATCCCAAAGTGGAAGGCTTTCCGGCTGAAAAAATAAAGTTCTTGGGCAATCCTATTCGTGAAAATATTGTTTCAGGAATGCAGGAAACAGCTCAGGCAAAAGAGAAAATGGGCTTGAATAAAGACAAACTGACGATTCTTTCTGTCGGGGGTTCTTTAGGTTCAAGAACATTAAATAACGGTTGGAAAGACAATTTAGAAAACCTTAAAGAAAAAGGCTATCAATTGATCTGGCAGACCGGAAAGTTAGATTACAATGAATTGAGCAATGAATCCCGGATCTCAGATCTCGGATCTCAAATTCAGTTGAAAGAATTCATAAAAGACATGGAAACAGCCTATTCTGCAGCAGATGTGATTGTTTCGCGAGCGGGTGCAATTGCCATTTCAGAGTTGGCGGTGGCACAAAAACCGGTTTTATTGGTTCCCTTCCCTTTTGCAGCGGAAGACCATCAAACCAAAAACGCCATGAACCTGGTTGAAAAAAATGCAGCCAGAATGGTAAAAGACTCTGAAATGCAGGAAAAATTCTGGAAAACCCTTTCAGAAATCTGCGAAAATGAAAATGTAAGAAAAGAAATGTCCGAAAATCTTAAATATTTTGCCAAGCCCAATGCCGCAAAAGAGATTGTAGACGAGATTTTTAATAAACTGTAAAAAGTACAATTGTAAAATGTATTCGGGAGAATCATAAATACTTTTTACATGAATACATCAATACAAGAAAGAGAATGAACAATTTAGAAACATATCAAAATTTTTACTTCGTTGGAATCGGAGGTATTGGAATGAGTGCTTTGGCACGTTACTTCCATGCTTCGGGCAAAAAAGTTTTGGGCTACGATAAAACCAACACCAAACTTACTCAGGCTTTAATGAGTGAGGGAATTGATATTGTTTTTGAAGATACTGTTGATGAGAAAATCGCTTCACTTCAGAAAGAAGATACACTGGTAATTTATACCCCTGCAATTAAAAAACTAGGGATTTTAGATTACTTTATTGTTAATGAATTTGAGGTATTAAAACGTGCAAAAGTTTTAGGCTTAATCACAGAAAACACAGACTGTATCGCTGTTGCAGGAACTCACGGAAAGACAACAACCTCTACCCTGGTTTCACACCTCTGTAAAGAAGCAGATTTACCTTTCTCTTGTTTCCTGGGTGGAATTTCTGAGAATTTTAAATCTAACTTCCTTTACAATGGTTCACAGTATTCCGTGGTGGAAGCAGACGAATACGACAGAAGCTTCCTAAACCTTTCTCCGGATTGGGCGGTAATTACTTCTACGGATGCAGATCATTTGGATATTTATGGGGATAAAAGCCATATTGAAGAAGGCTTCAGACAGTTTGCAGCTTTGGTTCCGAATGATAAGCAGCTTTTTGTAAGAAAAGGAATTGAGATCGGAAGACCATCTTTAACGTATGCAGTAAACGAAGTTGCTGATTATTACTCAGATAACCTTAGAATGGAGAACGACAAAATCTATTTCGATTTCCATACGCCAGCAGAAACCGTTAAGGATTTTATCTGGGAAATTCCGGGAATTCACAATGTTGAAAATGCAACCGTTGCGTTGGCAATTTTAAACAATTTGGGTGTAGATTTCGAAACGTTGAAAAAAGCGATTGCCAATTTCAAGGGAATTAAAAGAAGATATACCAAACACAGATATCAGAACGGTAAAATATATATCGACGATTATGCTCATCATCCTACAGAAATCAATGCAGTAATGAGCTCAATCCGGACCTTCTACCCTGAAAAGAAATTATTGGTGGCTTTTCAACCTCATCTTTTCAGCAGAACGAGAGATTTCGCCGATGGATTTGCTAAAAGCTTAAGCCATTCCGATGAATTGATTTTGCTTGATATTTATCCGGCAAGAGAACTTCAGGAAAATTTTGAAGGAATTACTTCAAGCTGGCTCCTGGACAAAGTAACTTTAGATAAAAAGGAAGTATCAACCTTAAGCGATGCTTTCAGTAAAATAAAAGAAAAAGATTTTGATATCCTTCTCACAGTAGGTGCAGGAAATATTGATACGCTGTATGATCCTATCTGTGAATGGATGGAGAAAGGTTAGTTTAAGTTTAATAGATAAGCGCTATGAGCGCAACGAAAATTTATCTTATGGCATAAATTTCGTTCGCAAAGGCGTTTCACTCAGCAAATGATAACAGAAAATATCTTGCGGGGTAAAAGAACACAACATGATAGAGAATGAAATTTCAAATTTAGTTTTTGATGCGGGAATGAAAATTCATCGTAAAATTGGAATTGGTCTCTATGAAAATGTATATGAACAATGTTTAATTCACGAATTAAAAAATAGTGGGCTCAATGTTGAAAGTCAAAAAGACATTAGTGTCAATTATGAAAGCTTAATAATTGAAAAAGCATTCAGAGTTGATTTATTAATTGAAAATAAGGTAATAATTGAAATAAAAGCAGTTCCTGATATTAATGACTATCATTTCTTTCAGATTTTAAATTATTTAAGAATAACCAACATGAAGTTAGGAATGATATTAAATTTTCATTCCCTATTATTTAAAGACGGAGTAAGAAGAATAGTAAACAAATTATAAAAATATAGTCTTAGCTGAGTGACACGCCTTTGCGAACAAAAATAAACAGTAATAACCTAAAGAAATCATTGCGAACATCGCGTTAAAGATAAAATGAAGAATAAATACAGAATATTAAAAATTGCCATTACAGTAATCATTCTAGGATTCCTGCTGAGCTTCTCTTTGAAGAAATTCAGCGGTCAGAAGATTACGGACAATAAAATTTCTGTAAAAATGAATAATGGGAAAACTCCTGTGTATTTCATTGATGAAAAAGATATTCGGGAGATTGTGAAAAAAGAAAACCCTTCCGGGAAAGTGGGTGATTTGAATATTCCTGCACTGGAAAAGAAAATCAATAATCTTCCTGCTGTTGACAGTGCTAATGTTTATTTAAACTTAAATGGGAAATTAAACTTAGATATTAAGCAGAGAGTCCCTATTTTTAGATTAAACAAAGAAGGAAGAGACTTTTATGTCGATGAAAAAGGAACCGAGTTTCCCATTTCAAAAACGTATTCGCATCCTTGTATGCTGGTAACCGGAGATGTACAGAAAGATGAATACCGTCAACTGGCGGAGCTGGTTAATAAAATTGATAAAGATGATTTCAGTAAAAAATACTTTATAGGAATCTCAAAAGATTATAAAGGAAATTATAATCTTCTGACCAGTGAGGGAAATTATAAAGTGGAAATTGGAGACTTAGATAATATTGAATTTAAAGTAAAAGGTTTCAAAGCTTTCGTAGAAAAATATCTGGTTTATCAGGATCCTCAGAAATACAACAAGATCTCTGTAAAATATCAGAACCAGATCGTCACAACTTTGAATCCGTATTTTAAAGAAAACGACAGTATTCTGAACGTAGGAAATAAAGAGCTGGCAAAAGCTTCAACTACGCCACCCGCAGTCAGGAAAACAGTGGAAGCTCTTCCCAAAGCGGCGGCAGTAAAGAAGTCAAGCTCCACTTCTTCAAAACCAAAAGCGACAACCAAGCCCAAGGAAACGAAGAAATCAGAGAAAAAAGCAACGGCTACAAAGCCGAAAGCAAAAGTTAAAATAGAATAAAAAAATCAAATCGATATAAACAAATGGAAAATCAAGAGTATTCAGTAGGTCTGGACATTGGGACAACAAAGATTGTCGCCATTGTCGGAAGGAGGAATGCACACGGGAAAATAGAAGTTCTCGGCGTAGGGAAGGCTAAGAGTCTTGGTGTTCACAAGGGTATTGTGAATAATATATCGCAAACCATTAATTCAATCAAAGCTGCTGTGTCTGAGGCACAATCCAGCGCAGGAGTTCCTATCCGTAAAGTAACGGTAGGAATTGCAGGAAAACATATCCGTTCTCTGCAGCACTCCGATTATATTATGCGTGAACATCCGGATAAATTCATTACAGATGACGACATTGAAGCATTGAAAGACCAGGTGAAAAAACTGGTGATGCTTCCCGGTGAAGAAATTATCCATGTCCTTCCTCAGGAATATAAAGTAGATTCTGAAGGTGAAATCCAAGAACCTGTCGGAATGCACGGAAAACGTTTAGAGGCCAACTTCCACGTTGTAGTCGGACAAATGGGCAGCATCCGAAACATTGCAAGATGCGTCCGCGAAGCCGGATTAGAAATGGAAGCCCTTACTTTGGAACCTCTCGCGTCTTCAGAAGCTGTTCTTACAAAAGAAGAAAAAGAAGCCGGTGTAGCGATCGTAGATATTGGCGGTGGTACAACAGATATTGCTATTTTTAAAGACAATATCATTCGTCATACCTGCGTGATTCCTTATGGTGGAGGAATTATTACAGAAGATATTAAAGAAGGCTGTTCAATTATTGAAAAGCATGCCGAGCAATTAAAGGTTAAGTTCGGTTCTGCAGTTCCCGAATTGGAAAAAGACAGCACTTATGTTACCATTCCGGGGCTTCACGGCAGACCGGATAAAGAAATTTCATTAAAAACTTTAGCACAGATTATCAATGCCAGAGTCGAAGAAATTTTGGAAATGGTAAATACAGAATTAAAAGCTTACGGTGCTTTCGAACAGAAGAAAAAACTGATCGCAGGAATTGTGCTTACTGGTGGTGGTTCAAATCTAAAACATCTTCGTCAGCTGGCTAATTATACAACAGGTTTCGACAGTAGAATTGGTTTTGCAAATGAATATATTGCGAACGATAAAAATCAATATCTTAAAGGACCTGAATTTGCAACTTCTATTGGATTACTAATGGAGAGTTTAAAAATCAGAGATAAAAAGATTAATAGTATCGAAGAAGAACCTGTTTTGGAACAATCTCAGCCAAAGAATGAAGCTGTAACGACTCAGCCGGAAACAGTACAACAACCTGTTCAGCCGATTGAAACCGTTCAGCAACAAGAAGCTGTAGCAGCACAAAACGAAAGCAAAAGAGCGGCAAAACTGACTTTCGGACAGTCGCTTATGGAAAAAGTAAAAAAATTCTTCGAAGAAGTAGAGTAAAAATATAAATGATAGGTGATAAAAAGTAATGATTTATCTATAGTTATCACTCATCAATTATCAACTATTAAAAGAACAGTTATGGAAAATATAGGTACACAAGGATTTTCATTTGATTTACCAAAAGGAAATTCATCGATCATCAAAGTAATCGGTGTAGGAGGCGGTGGAAACAACGCACTGAAACACATGTACGAGAAAGGAATTCACGGAGTAGATTTCGTGATATGTAATACCGATGCTCAGACATTAGATAATAACCCGGTTGCCAACAAAGTGCAGTTGGGAACAACCATCACAGAAGGTCTTGGTGCAGGTGCAGATCCTGAAGTAGGCGAAAAGTCGGCTATCGAAAGTATTGAAGACATCAAAGCAGCAATGGGACAAAATACCAAAATGGTATTCATTACTGCCGGAATGGGTGGCGGGACAGGGACCGGTGCAGCTCCCGTCATTGCTAAAGTTGCTAAAGACATGGGAATTCTTACCGTAGGGATCGTTACTGTTCCTTTCAGCTTTGAAGGGAAAAGAAGGCTTGAACAGGCAGAAAACGGTCTCGATAAACTAAGAAACAATGTTGACTCTTTAATTGTCATCAATAACGATAAATTAAGACAGCAATTCGGAAACCTCGGATTCAAGCAGGGATTCTCAAAAGCCGATGAAGTTTTAACAAATGCTGCAAAAGGGATGGCGGAAGTTATTACCGGTTACTTCGATGTAAACATTGACTTTAGAGATGCTAAATCTGTGCTTCAGAACTCAGGAACAGCATTGATGTCTACAGGTATCGCTTCAGGAGAAAATAAAGCTGAAGAAGCCGTAAGAAAAGCATTGGATTCTCCATTATTAAATGACAACAAAATCACAGGAGCGAAAAACGTTCTATTGTTGATCAGAAGTGGTGTGGAAGAGGTTACAATGGACGAAATCGGTATCATCATGGATCACATCCAGAAAGAAGCAGGAAATACCGCAGATATTATTTTCGGGGTTGGAGCTGATGAAGAATTAGGAGACTCTGTAAGCGTTCTTGTCATTGCAACCGGTTTTTCAAATGACAACAAAAAATTTTCAGGACCTACTGAAAAAATCAAGATCAGCTTAAATGATACATTTGATAGCCCAAAAGCTTCACCTTTCAAAACAAGAGAGGAAAGAGGGGCAACAACAGAAGAAACACATGATTTCGGAGGTAAAAACTTGTTCAGACTGGATGATGACAATGATGCTCCACCATTCGGAACTTTGGCCACTGAAAAAAAAATGATCGTTGACAACGAAGAGGTAAAAACGGAAATAAAATTCGTTGATAAAGAGGAAGATACATTAGACAATCCTGCTCAGAACTGGAGAAATGAAGAAGAACAAGAAGAATCTTTCAATTTATTTTCTCTGGATGAAGAAGTGGAAGATCCTAATGATCTGGAAATTGAATCTTTTAAGTTTGACTTTGATAACAAAAAAGAAGAACCCCAATCCAGCACTTTCAATAATTCTTATTCAGAAGAGAAGCCGGTAGAGTTCAATTTTTTTGTAAATGAAACTATTAATGAACCTAAAGCTGATTTCGGGCAACCAAAAACAGACTTTACAGTTCCTAATAATACAATAGTTCAGGAACCTGCACAAAAGGTTGAAACTTTTTTCCAAGCTAAACAGGAAGAACCAAAAATAGAAACGAAATCAACTTTTGAAAACAAAACAGAAACTGAAATTTCAAAACCTGAGGAAGAAGAGTTCACTTTTGTGAATAAAACAATTGATCAGGATAGAGTTATTGAAAGAAGAAATAAATTAAAAGAGTTCAATTCCCGGTATCAAAGTTTTGACAGTTCAAGTGAGTTCGAATCCGTACCTGCATTCAAGAGAAAAAACATTTCTATTGATGGTAACAATGCCTCAGATCAGAACATCAATACCTATCTTTCCGATAATAACGGAAATATGCAGATCAGAGAAAACAGGTTTTTAAATAAAGATGTAGATTAAATTTAATTTGAGAATGCAGTAATTTGAGAATTTGAAATTATAAGTTCTCAATTCTAAGGCAATTATCACATTTCCAGATTGTTTCATTTTCAAATTTTCAAATTAATAAAAATGAGTTTAGAAAATACAATAAACGAAGCTATAAAAACAGCAATGAGAGCTAAAGACAAAATTGCTTTGGATTCTCTTCGTGCTGTAAAGTCTCAGATATTATTGCTAAAAACGGAAGCTGTAGGAGCAGAAGTTACGGCAGAACAAGAAATTGCTATTCTTCAGAGAATGGTAAAACAGCGTAAGGATTCTTATGATCAGTTTACTGCACAGGGAAGAAATGACCTTGCAGAAGTGGAAGACGCTCAAATGAAAGTTATTGAGCAATTTTTACCAAAACAGCTTTCTGCAGAGGAACTGGAAGCAGAAATAAAAAATATTATCGCTGAAACCGGCGCTGAATCTGTAAAAGATTTAGGAAAGGTAATGGGAGTGGCATCAAAGACATTAGCCGGAAAATCTGACGGGAAAAGTATCTCGGAAATGGCTAAAAAGCTGCTTTCATAAGAGAGAGTTTGGGCTCAGGGTTTTGTATAACGTTAAAACCCGTATCCCACAACGTGTATCTCAAACTATAACAAGGATATTCAACCTTTGCATATCGATTTGATTAAAGAAGCCCGGAACCTTGGTTCCGGGCTTCATTTCTATAAAAATGACATTCTGACAAATAAAAAAAACCTATAACAAATGGTTACAGGTTCTTATTTTAATCCTCGATTAAATCCGATGTTAATTCTAAAAACATTCTGTGCGGATAAAATAAAGGGGTGAGGGAATAACACTATCAATCAGCTTTACACCGATAATAATTCTTATATTTTAATTATAAGTTTTTTTTCATGGAGTTTGTTTTTAGAATCTATTTCAAAATTAATAAATATTTTTCAATATTAACACATATAAATCAAACATTAATGAATTTTATTATTTTTTTAATATCAAGAATAAAATCTTTATTTTGTTTAATAAATTGAATGATAGTTATTATAAATTAATAGAAAACTTAGAAAAGTTGTAAATTTGCGTAGAATTATAAAAAACAAAAAATGTATCCAACAGATTTAGTAATGCCTATGAAGGCTGAACTTACAGATAAAGGCTTCGAAGATTTGACAACTCCGGCTCAGGTAGAAGAAGCATTAAAACAGTCAGGAACCACTCTATTGGTTATCAATTCTGTTTGCGGATGTGCTGCAGGTGCTGCAAGACCGGGAGTAGTATATTCTCTGACAGGAGATAAAAAACCTGATCATTTAACAACTGTTTTCGCCGGTTTCGACACAGAAGCTGTGGTAGAAGCAAGAAAACATTTAGCACCATTCCCTCCAAGCTCTCCTTGTGTAGCTTTATTTAAAGATGGTGAATTGGTTCATATGCTGGAAAGACATCATATCGAAGGAAATCCTGCAGGAGCTATAGCGGCCAACCTTCAGGCAGCTTATGATGAATATTGCTAAGAAACAATAAATCTAAATATCAGACCGTTACAAATTTTGTAGCGGTTTTTTTATTTATCGCTCCAAAAAATTCTCAGAAAATCCAAATATCATTATATTTGTTGAAATGGCAACAAAAGCACTATTCAATACTGTGGTCAACTGGTTCATCCGCCAAAGGATGGATCAGATTCAGAATTTTATGAATCATCCTATTGAGACTCAGAAAGGGGTCCTTTTTTCTCAACTGTTTCATGCTGAGGATACGGAATATGGTAAAAAGTATGGATTCAATTCCATATCAAGCTATCAGGATTTTAAAAATAAAGTTCCTATCGTCACGTATGAAGATTTTGAGCCTTATATTGAAAAAGCAAGACAGGGACAAAAAGATGTAAGCTGGCCGGGATACATTAAATATTTTGCGAAATCATCCGGAACTACCAACGCGAAGAGTAAGTTTATCCCTATATCTGATGAGAGTCTGGAATACTGCCATATGAAGGCCGGAAAAGACATGGTTTCCATTTATGCCAACAATCATCCGGAAAATCAGCTTTTCAACTATAAAAATTTACGTTTAGGAGGAAGCTCAGAATTATATGCTGATTTTAACACCAAATTTGGCGATTTATCTGCTATTTTAATTGATAATTTACCGTTCTGGGTAGAAATTACCACTACGCCAAGTAAGAAGGTTTCTTTGATGGGAGAATGGGAAAGCAAGCTTAAAGCAATTACCTCAGAAGTTAAAAATGAAGATGTAGGAAGCATTCTTGGGGTTCCGAGCTGGATGATGGTTCTTTTACAAAGAGTATTAAAGGAAACTGAAGTTAAAAACATCTCGGAATTGTGGCCGAATCTGGAAGTATTTTTTCACGGCGGAATAAGCTTTAAACCCTATAAAGAACAATTCAAACAGATCATAGGAAAAAATATTAATTACTACGAGATCTATAATGCCTCTGAAGGCTTCTTCGGCATTCAGGATAAGCCCAATAGTGATGAAATGCTGCTGATGCTAGATTATGGCATTTTCTATGAATTTATCCCTATGGATGAGTTTCATTTTTCAAATCCGAAGGCAGTAAGTCTGGAAGATGTGGAAGTGGGGAAAAACTATGCAATGGTAATCACCACCAATGGTGGTTTATGGAGATATTTAATTGGAGATACGGTTGTATTTACGTCAGTAAATCCTTTCAGAATAAAGATTACAGGGAGAACCAAACATTATATCAATGCTTTTGGTGAAGAACTTATGATTACCAATGTGGAGTCTGCACTTACCCGGGCTTGTGAACTCACAAACGCAAAGATTACAGAATTTACCGGAGCCCCCGTTTTTATGAAAAATAACGAAAGCGGCGCCCACGAATGGATATTTGAGTTTTGTGAACATCCGAATAATCTGGATCAGTTTATTGATATTTTTGATCAGCATTTAAAATCAATAAATTCCGACTACGAGGCTAAAAGGTATAATAATATGACCTTAAAAAGACCTATTGTGCATATTGCAAAAGAAAATTTATTCTATAACTGGCTGGAATCCAAAGGTAAACTTGGAGGACAGAATAAAGTTCCAAGACTAAGCAATGACCGGGAATACATCGATCCTTTACTGGAAATGAATAAATAAAACAAAAAACCGCAGTGATTCTGCGGTTTTTTTTATTTTTTCAAGTCTTCTTTTAGCTTTTTGGCTCCGGTTTCCACTTTCTCAGCTCCTTTTGCCGCGGCATCTTTTACATCTTTGCCAACCTCTTGAGCTCCAGATTTAATATCCTGAGCTGCATTATCTATTTTATTGCCCGTTTCTTCTACCTTTTCGTGTATTTCTTTTTTCGTTTCATTGATTTTAGTAGAATCTACTCCTGTAGGAGTTTCAGTAACAGTAGTGGTAGTTGTGGTCACAGAGCCGTCCGGATTTTCCACCTGTTCTGTTTTGGTAGTGGATTTAGTACAAGAAATTACTAAAATGGAAATAGCGAATGCTGATAAAATTTGTTTTTTCATATTTATATAATTTTAGTTTTGTTCAATTTTTACTTCTGGAGATTCTGATGCTTTCTGCCGTTTTTCTTCACTGGCTTTCTTCTTTTCCTCTTCCTGCTTCTTCTTATTTTCTTTCTCCAGCTCCTCTGCAATTCTTTTTTCTTCTGCCTGAAGCTTCGCAGCCTGTTTTATAGAATCCTGATATTGCTGGGAAGACATTTTAATTTTCATAATCACAGCTTCAGAGGTGGCTCCTGCAGAAAAAGAATCTATTGCCGTAGTATCATAATCAGCCTTCAAGTCCTGTGAATTATCAACAGACACAGGTTCTTTGTTTGAACATGCACTTAAGATCAATAAAATAAGTATTGCCGAGAAAATATTTTTCATGAAACTAATTTAATAGAAATTCTGCAATTACCGGATAATGATCCGATAATTTAACTGAATGATCTACTTTATAGCTGAGTGGGATAATTGATTTTGAACTAAATATATAATCCAGTCTAAGTGGAACTTTATAATCATGAAAACTCGTAGAAATGCCATTTCCTGCGCTTAAATAAGCATCCTGAAGATCTTTTCCTAGATTATAATATTCATAGGAATTGGGCACGGAATTAAAGTCTCCTGCCAAGATCACAGGATATGGTGACAAATCAACAACCTTTCTGATTTTTTTGATCTGATTTTCGTGAGCCCGAAATGTCGGAATCATATGTGAAAGAAGTGTACTCAATTTGTTTTCCTTTCCCATATCAGCAAAATTAAACATGCCTTTATTTAGCCTGAATGGTTCCAGGTATACATTGACCACGCGGATAATTTTTCCGTTGATATCTACATCCGCATAAAAAGAATTTCCTCTTGATTTGTCGGTAATCAACTCTTCCTGTCTCACGATTCTATGCTTTGTTTTTAAGATAACCGTAGGATATTTCACCATATCTTTTTGCAAAGCTGTATTTGTATCTTTTTCCTGTACCAATATAATATCCGCATTTTGATCTCTGATATATTTTTTCACTTTTTCCCATCCAAAATCTCCATATTTAACATTAAAAGTTAAGACTTTAATATCTCTTATGCTTTTCACATTGTCAGTTTTAGGAGAAAAATTGATCCATCTTCGGATAGGATTCAAAAAAACAAGCGTTCCCAAAGCGAATACTAAAGCCAGCTTTTTTCTTTTAAAAATCCAGATAATTGTAAATAAAATATGAATACCTATAAGATATGGAAACGCTAAAGAAAGTAGATTTAAATTACCCAATAAATTAGGCGCAATCCAGGCATTTCCTAAAGTACATAACAATAGAATAGCAACAAGGATATGAAAAAAAAGCAATATCTGGTTTGGTTTCATGAAAAACGGTGTAATCACATTTGTTTTAACAAAAACCCTACCAATTGAGTTTATTTAACTTTTTTTATGATTTAATTCTCTAATTTAAAGGTAGATACAACAGGGAAATGATCAGAAATCTGTACACTACGATCTACTTTATAACTTATCGGCTGTATTGATTTTGAAGTGAAAATATAATCAATACGTAATGGAAACTTGAAGTCATGAAAGCTTGTACCGCTTCCTCTCCCGACTTCTACAAAAGCATCTTTAAGATTATCCGAGACTTTATAATATTCATAAGAATTGGGTACAGAATTAAAATCTCCAACTACAAATACAGGATAAGGAGAATCTTCTATTTCTTTTTTTATAACTTCTACCTGATCCTGATGGTTTTTAAAATTAGAGAGTAATTTTTTCAGAACATTCTTCGTCTTTGTTTCGTCTTCCTCTTTATTTCCATTGAGCTTTACCATATCCTTTACAATACCGAAAGACTCTAAATGCACATTGATGCATCGGTAAATTTTCCCTCGAATGTTAAGATCTATTACCTCACATTGCGCTGTGATATCTTTATTCTCTAATCCTTCAAAAAGATTTTTGTGATTTACGATTTTATATTTAGAATAAAAGGCAAGAACCGGAATATTCTTTTCCCCTGAAAGATTTTTAAGCTTAAAATTAGAATCGGAAGGTTCCTGTAAGAAAACCACATCCGCATTCTGCCGGTCGATATAATCTTGTATTTCAGCTACACCAAATTTCCCACCCTTCATGTTTAAAGAAACAATCTTCAGATTCGCTTCCTGATCTTTTTCTGATGAAAAATTAATCCATCTGATAACCGGTTTAAAAAACAACAATCCCAATAGAAAAAATATAAAAGCACGTTTTTTCCAGCTTATGATCCAGAAAAGGGTAAGTAAAATATAGGTACTGATCAAAATAGGAAAACCTAATGAAAGCAAATTGAACCAAGGAAATACTTTAGGGGGAACAAAACTGTTTATCAATACTCCTAATAAGAGAATGGATATACCTAGATGCAGTATGAAAACGATGAGACGAAAAACTTTCACAGACTGTTTTAATTAAATCTATATAAATGCTTTTTCCAGATTCTGGCTAAAATCCATCCTACCAAAGCACCGCCAACATGAGCAAGATGGGCAATTCCCCCACCATTTCCTGAAACGCCTAAATAGATAGAGATAACGATCAAAATGGGTACCACATATTTTACTTTCATAGGAACCGGAATAAACATAATTCCAATTTTTGCATCCGGATACAATGTTGCAAAAGCAGCAATAACTCCGAAAATTGCACCAGACGCTCCTACCATTCTCCCAAAATAAATTCCTGCCAAATTCTGTTCCTCTTCATTCTGAATTAATGTTTTATTTGGATTTTCTATCAATGAATTCAGAAAATCTTTTGCATCAATATTCATGGACTGAAGTTGTGAAACTAATTGCTGAACCTCGATAAGATTCCAAAGATTATATAGAAAAAAAGCTCCTAAGCCACTCAGAAAATAAAGAATTAAATATTTTTTATCTCCTAATCTGTATTCTAAAATAGGTCCAAAGCTATAAAGTGTCAACATATTAAATAAAATATGCACTAAATTTCCATGCATGAACATATGGGTAATGATCTGCCATGATTTAAAATTTGGAGAAAAGGGATAATATGCAGAAAGAAAATAGTCCAGCTGCGGTAAAAAATATGAAGCAACAAATACTATAATATTTATAATAATAATATTTCTTGTAATCGGTGGTATGCTATTAAACATCTTTAAAATTTGTTTTTAAAATCATTGAACGGAACTTCATAGAAACATCTTTTCCCATTGGGAAGAAACTCCGGAAAACCTAATGCCGTAAAGTCCTTAATAAGCTGTTCTGCATCTTTTTTATAAATAAAATCGAAACGTGATTTAGACTGCATTTTATTCCATTGATTCTGATAAAACTGCATAAACTCTTGTTCTGTCTTATATTCCAGAATATCAAAAAGATTTTCCAGAAACTTCATCACCTGAGTTTCCTTCAATCCCTCAGGAACAGCATCTATCCGCAACACATTTTCATGTGCGATACTCATTTCAAAACCAAGCTCGGGAAGATATTTTTTAATTGATTTATACTTATTTTTCTCAATTTCATTCATATGGTATTCCAGAGAGAAAAGAAGGGCGTGGCTCAGAGAGTATCCTTTTTTATCAGACTTATTGTTTTCCGAAACCGTCAGCCTATGCATTCTTCCCAAATCGAGCATCAGGGTTCTGTCTCCTTTATTGAAAAGCCAATATCCATTAGGCAACCTCATCAGATCTTCATCAAAATCTTCATCTTCGAACAGGTTGATTTTCGATGGCTCTGCAGCAATATTCTGATGGTACATTTCTGCCAGATTCTGAATTTCAGCCTGTTTTACCGCTCCTTTTTCTTCCAGAAAGGGATTGTAATCTTTATCTACAATAATCTCCGGCATTTTAATAAATCCGCTTCCTCCCCCACTGTTACTTTTACTTGGAAACGTTTTTTGCAACATTTCGTCCAGCTGTGGATCTTTCTCAAAATCAAGACTCGGAGCTATATTATAAATTCCCAACGATCTTTTAATCGTAGAACGCAATAAAGCAAAAATCAGATGTTCGTCTTCGAATTTCACCTCTGTTTTTTGAGGATGAATATTAACATCTATTTTCTCTGGATCAAGATCTAAAAACAGGAAGAATGTCGGAATATAGCCTGGTAAAAGCAACCCTTCAAACGCTTCCTGAACAGCTTTATTGAAATACGGGCTTTTAAAATATCTTCCATTAACAAAAAGAAATTGCTCGCCTCTTGTTTTTTTGGCTCCTTCGGGTTTAGCAACAAATCCGTGAAGTTTGCACCAGATAATATCTTCTTTAATTGGAATTAATTGCGGCTGTAGCTTTCTTCCAAAGATATCAACAATGCGCTGCATCTGGCTTCCTTTTCTCAGTCTGAAAACAGCTTCGTCATCGTGGAATAAAGAAAATTCCAAATTTTCATGCGCTAAAGCCACCCTTTGGAATTCGTCAATTACATGTCTGAATTCGATATTATTATTTTTCAGAAACTTTCTTCTTGCAGGGACATTGTAAAATAGATTTTTAACTAAGAAATTAGATCCATCCGCTGTCTGTACAGGATCCTGAAACTGGAAAACTCCTCCTTCAATATAAATATTGGTTCCAATGGTCGAATCTTTTTGTTTTGTTCTTAATTCAACCTGGGAAACTGCTGCAATGGAAGCCAAAGCCTCGCCTCTAAAACCTTTGGTGACAATTTTAAAAATATCTTCCGTACCCCGGATTTTTGAGGTTGCATGTCTTTCAAAAGCCATTCTTGCATCGGTTTCAGACATTCCCTTTCCGTCATCTACAACCTGGATAAGGTTTTTTCCTGCATCTCTTATAATCAATTCCACTTTTGTAGCATCTGCATCTATTGCGTTTTCCAAAAGTTCTTTCACAATAGAAGCAGGCCGTTGCACGACTTCTCCTGCTGCTATCTGATTGGCTACATGATCCGGTAAAAGCTGAATAATATCTGACATAAAAAACGAAAATCAACTTACAAAAATAGGTAATGAAAACGGGAATAAAAACTTTCTGCCCCCGAATTAAAATTTAATTATTAACATATCAACAACCTAGCCAGCCTGATACATAAGCCAAATTGGCAATACAATTGTGTTTTCTTAAAAATACAATCCCCCAATTGCATTATACAATTAGAGGATTGATTCACAGCTAGTTTACACAAAATTAATACTGAAGTATCTTATTTTTACTATTAATCTTCAAATACAAGTTTTCTTTTTTCTTTTCTCTTGGGAATTCCGTGGATTTTATCATACAAATACGCCAATAGATTAGGTCTTTTATAAATCTTTGAGTACCTGTATTTTGTATTGAAATGTCTTATATGAATTTTATAGGCGTCATAGCCAATTACAATAAGAAGACACACACTTATAACATAAAAAACTCTAAACTCCAGATAGTAATAGGTAAGTCCGGAAAACACCGCTCCCAAAACATAGGCCAGCATAATGCTCGTTAATAGTTTAGCTCTTGCAATAAGTTCCGGATTCTTTCTATATTTTTTTTGGGTAAACATAGAAAACAGAATTCCAAGGTCGGTAGTTGTTCCGGTAAGGTGTGTCGTTTTCACAGAGAAATTGGAAATGCTTGCCGTTAATCCGTTCTGAAGCCCCGTTGCAAATAACATTAAAGCAACCAAAGCTTCCGTTTCCTCCAACGTTTTCCGGTAGAAAAGCTGACCGTAAATTCCGACAAACAACAAGCATATGATCTCTAAGACAATAGGCATTGCATGAGCAAAATATTTACTCTTCTTATTAAAATTGATAACAATAAAATTAGACAGGAAGCTTCCAAAGAAAAACAGAAAAATCCATCCTCCGACTACAGCTACCTGAGTCCAGTTTCCTTTACTTATTTCCGCAGCCAAGATAGCGTAATGCCCGGTTACGTTTGATGTAAATGAGAGAAATATCAGTAGAGAAGCTATATTTATAGTTCCTGCCGTAAAGGCTGTCAGCGTTCCCAGTTTTATGTTATCTCCCAACGTTCTGCTGTTACTATAATTTCTTAACATTTTATTATCTTTTTAGAAAATTAGAATTAGGCAAAAATCTCAGCAAGCCTTCCTCTTTCCGGAAGCCTTTCATGAACTTCAATTTCTATTTCCCTGGATTGAAGGTTTTTACATTTTTTGATATAAGGAATAAGATTGAACTTCCCTTTTCCTTTACTTTTTACTGATGAGCTATAGTAAGCTTCTTCAATACGTTCTGCTTTTATATAATTATCGAAAGTTCTCTGAAAACTTCCGGTAAAAACATCACAGACAATCTTTTCTATAAGATGCGAATATTTGTTTTTAATGATTTCATAGGCATCATTAAATTCCTGTGGCTTAATTTTATTAAAAATCGTGTTCTTGGTATGAAAGAGAAGATCGCGAATAGAGTCTCCCATTTCATAGCCTGAAACCAAAAAAACAGTATATTGATTTTGATCTTCAGAAGCATTTTTTTCTTTAAGAACTTCCTTTAAAATATTTAAAGATTCAAGAGAATAATCTGTGGCTATTAAAATTGCTTTAGTCATATTTTAAGATTTAGTTTTGTGTTGTCTTATTTTGATGATACAAAACTAGAATGACCAAATTAGAAGCTCTTTGGAATTGAATTAAAATGTCATTAAAGAGATTAGAATCAGATTAGAAAATTGTTAAGTCTTATTAATATTAACAATCTTATGCCTGCTTTTCTTCAGTAAAAACGCTGTAAAAATTAGGAAAACGAAGCTGCACCGTAGTTCCCTGGTTCTCGTGTGAACTTACAACCAGTTCGCCATGGTGCATTCTCACGATATTTCTCGCCAGAGGAAGGCCAATTCCGTAACCCTCGTAGTTTTTTGTATTGGAAGCACGGAAAAAGGGATCATAAATTTTATTCATTTCCTCCTCAGGAATCCCGATTCCGTTATCTTTTACAATGATATAAACATCAGAATCCGTTGCTCCCAAAGAAACTTTAACCTGCTGAAAATTAGAATATTTACAGCCATTCTGAATTATATTGGTAACCGCAAGATGAAGCAACTGTTCATTACCCTGAACTTTCAGTTTTTTCGGATTATCCGGTAACATACTGATGTCTAAATAGATATTATTTCTTGAATCGATTCTTCGCAGGGTTTCAATAACATCCCAAAGAAGCTGATCAATTCTTACCTTATCCATCTTCTGAATCTTTCCGTCAAAACCGGTTTGAGCAATCATCAGAAGCGCCTTGATTTTTTTATCCAGCTTTTCGGCTTCATTCAAAATGATTCCAAGAGTTTCCTTGTACTCATCATTCGTTCTGGAAATCGAAAGAGCAACATCCGCTTCTCCCATAATGGATGTCAAAGGAGTTCTCAATTCATGGGAAACATTGCCAATCAGATGATTTTGAGTTTCAAAAGATGTTTCAATACGGTTGAGCATTCCATTAAATGTATCAACCAATTCATTCAATTCCTTATTATCCGGTTGAGGCTCAAGGCGTAAATGAAGGTTTTCAGAACTTATTTCCTTTACCTTTCCCGTGATTTTTAAAATCGGTTTGAATAAAGTTTTAGATAAATAAAAAGAGAAAATCATACTAAAGAACAACGAAAGTACGATACATGTTATCAAAGTCCTTTTCAAAAAGCCTAAATAATAAACCACGTAATGATTTTTTGCCGAAGCTATCGCAATATAGTTCTTATCATCGTGCCTGAAAGTCTGTCCAATATAGTAAAACTCTTTATCATTATAATTCGCTTCGCCATTTCTCGCAATACTCTTGAAAAAATAATCCGGAATATGAATTTCCTGTGAAATTTTATTATAATTAGAATCCGTCGGGATTGCAAAGACATAATCGCGTTCCATCGGAAGCTCTTCATCATTCAGACTATTTAAAATATAGTTTTCAGGAAGATCAAGATCATCTTTACTTTTTTCTATCTGGACAATCGTAGTCGTACGGATTTTTAATAATTCATAAAACCTTTGATGTGAAAAGTTGACAATTGAAAAGTATACCAATCCACTGAACAGCAATATGATGGCAGTAAAAACCAACATCAGAAGCACCATGGTCTTGGTCTGATTTGTGACAACTTTATTAAACATTCATTAAGATTTTTTCAATACATAACCCATTCCTATCACTGTATGGATCAATTTATTATCTTCCTGGTTATCCAATTTTTTTCTTAAATAATTCACATAAACATCCACAACATTGGTTCCCAATTCGTAATTCACTCCCCAAACCGCTTCCAAAACTTCTGTTCTCGAAATTACTTTTTCAGGATTATTTAAGAAATATAATAATAATTTATACTCCGTTGAAGTCAGTGAAATTTCCTCTCCGCCACGCGTCACTTTCTTCGTGTAATCATTCAAAATCAGGTCTGAAAATTGAAAAACATGTTCATTATCAATTTCAGGCTCAACGACTTCTGGGGCATTCCCATTATTGCTTCGTCTCAGCAAAGACTTCACACGAGCCACTAACTCTATGAATTTAAATGGTTTAACTAAATAATCATCTCCTCCATTTTCCAGTCCAAGTACAATATTTTCGGAAGTTCCCAATGCTGTTAAAAATAAAATCGGGACATGCTGATTCGTTTTTCTGATTTCCTTACAAACATCCAGCCCATTCATTTCAGGCAACATGATATCCAAAATTACCAAATCAAAATCGTTTGCCTGAACCAGTTGTACACCAGTACGTCCGTCAAAAGCCACAGAAACTTCATATCCGTTTTCCTGAAGCCCTTTTTTAATAAAAGAGACAACGCTTGTTTCGTCTTCGATGAGGATTATTTTTTTCATTTGAAATAAGGAATTAGACAAAAATAGAAAATTTATTTGGTTGAAGGGAAAACGAAAATTGATGTGAGGAAAATTTACACACAAAAAAAGCACACTACAAACAGTGTGCTTTCTCTTTAACAAAATTGAAATATCTAAAACCCGAGATCCAGCAACATCTTCGTATCGGCTCTCTCGTAAGGAGAATCTATTACCGGAATATGCTGAAAGCCTAATTTTTCGTAAAGCTTAATGGCAGGAACCAGGGAAGAGTTAGTTTCAAGAAAAACTTCTTTTGCTTTCAATTCCTTAGCTTTATCAATCAGCTCCTTACCTATCAGATAACCGAGCTTTTTTCCCTGAGCTTTCGGACTTACCGCCATTTTTGCCAGTTCAAAAATCAGCGGTTCATCAGACGTTTTGATCAGTGCACAGGTTCCCACAACTTCTTCATTTAAAAGAGCAAAAACAATATACCCGCCTTTATTGATGATATAATCTTCCGGATTATCGAGCATTTTGTAATCACTCGCTTCCATTTTGAAAAACTTACTGATCCATTCTTCATTCAAATCTCTAAAAGTCTGCTGATACTTCGGATCATATTCAACAATTTTCACTTCATTATTATTATTGTCCATTATTTTATATTTAATTTAAAATCTGTTTTTTATCATTTTCCCCAGCTTTTCCAGGTCACTTTCTACACGGTCTGTCCATTCCATAGCATAATTCAGGCGCAAACAATTCTGATACTGATTATACTGCGAAAACATTCTTCCGGGAGCAAAATTGATCTTCTGGCTAAAAGCTTCATCATACAGATCTTCCGTACAAATTCTTTTATCCAGTTCAAGCCAGAGCATAAACCCTCCTTTCGGATCTGAAACCTTCGTGTCATCGGGAAAATAGGCCGCAACCGATTTTTGGATCTGAAGATAATTGGAATACAGTTTTTTTCTGAACGTTCTCAAATGATGATCATAACGGCCATGCTCCAGAAAATCAGCAATCACATCAGAATATAATGACGGGCTGCAAACTGTCTGCACTAGCTTTTGACGAATAATCTTATCTTTAAATTTTCCCGGTGCAACCCAGCCTACACGATATCCGGGAGCTAAAACTTTCGTAACGGAGCCAATCCACATTACTAATCCCGCTTCATCATAAAACTTGCATGGTTTTGGTCTTTCTGCTCCAAAATAAACGTTCCCATAGATATCATCTTCAATCAAAGGAACATTGTATTCAGTAATTAATCTAACTAATTCTTTTTTATGTTCATCCGGCATCTGAAAACCTAACGGATTATTAAAATTTGTCACAAAACAGCACGCAGATAACTTCGGGAGTACTTTTCTTAACTCTTCTAAATCCACTCCCAGAACCGGATGTGTCGGAATTTCCACAACCTTTAATCCCAATAATTGAATTGCCTGTAAAATCCCAAAGTAAACAGGACTTTCCACGGCTACCCAATCTCCGGGTTTGGTAACCGCCATCAGACAATTATATACAGCATTCATCGCTCCTGAAGTAATGACAAGATCATCTTCTGTAATTTTTCCCTCTAAAACCATTGCCCATTTTGCAATTTCGCGACGAAGATGCTCACTTCCCTGAACCGGTTCATAGTCAGTACCACTGTCATTTTTACTTTTAATGACATTGATCATCGATTTTTTCAGCTTAGGTAATGGAAGAAAACTTTTTCCGGGAATTCCCAAAGCAAACTGGGTAACATCCGTTCCGGCAATCGTTCCGAAAACCTTATCAATAAGATCTTCCGGAGCTTTCTGAGATTCCGAAACCTTCATTTTTGCAATCGAGGGAAGTGCCCGTTTTCTTTGCGAGGTCTGACTTACAAAATAGCCATATTTCGGACGGGATTCCACCAAAGAACGACTTTCAAGCTCCATATAAGCCTGTTTTACTGTATTCAGGCTTACATTATATAGTTTTTGAGCGCTTCTCAAAGAAGGAAGCCTGTCTCCGAATTGTAACGTTTCACTTTTGATCTGCTCTGTAACAGATTTTGCAATTTTGAGGTATAGAACGTCTTTAGCCATACAAATCTCTTTACGTAAATTTACGATTTTAAGAAGTTCATTTAATCATTGAGCCAACCAACCATCCTTTGAATATTATATTTCAGCTCAGCCGGATCTGTGAAATTTTCTGAATGATTCCTTTTACAGTAGTTAATTGCCTTTGCCTTAAAATCTTCCCTTTCATTTTCCACTAATTCCGGATTGTCATAAATTTTAAAATCAATCTGTTTATTTTTATTCATTATAAGACTAGCAAATCCCACCATCTTATTCCCTTTTTTTGTCAAAAGAAAAGGAATTCCAAAGTTTTCATTAATCTTATTCAATCCGAATTTCTGAAGAAAAAGATTCTTTAGTTCTAAAATATCTGTTACATAGACTTCGGCATAGTGAAGCCGATCCTGATGTTGAAGAGTCGTTTCCATAATACTACCTGCTTTACTTTAGCAAATGTATAGAGTATTCACAACTGGACACAGATACAGAAGTTTGTATTTTTATGGGTACAGATTTATTTTTCCATGAAACAGGAAAGGTAAAGATTTAAGAAAAGGCACAAAAACAAAAAACCCTCCGTAATTAAATTACAGAGGGTTTTAGTACCCCAGGCGGGACTTGAACCCGCACGCCAAAAGAGGCACAGGATTTTAAGTCCTGCGTGTCTACCAGTTCCACCACCAGGGCATGGTGTGGAGCGAAAAACGGGATTCGAACCCGCGACCCCAACCTTGGCAAGGTTGTGCTCTACCAACTGAGCTATTTTCGCAAAACTGTGCGGATGAAGGGACTCGAACCCCCACGCCTCTCGGCACCAGATCCTAAGTCTGGCGTGGCTACCAATTACACCACATCCGCGTTACTAACTGAATTGTTTTTAAAGATCGTCTCTCGTTTTCAGTGGTGCAAAGATAGAAGAAATTCTTTTACCTCCAAAATTTTCACGAAAAAAAATTAAAATTTTGCATTTTTTTTTTCTCGTAGCCTTTATTACGATTCATTTTATTACTTTTACATCGTTAATTATTATGATATGGAATTACAAGGAACGATAAAGAAACTTTTTGACGCTCAGACGTTTGCGAGCGGGTTTCAAAAGAGAGAAATGGTTATTTTGACTCAGGAACAGTATCCACAGCCTATAAACATAGAATTTCTGTCTGATAAGATCAGTTTATTAGATAATCTTAAAGAAGGAGAAAATGTAAAGGTGGGAATCAATATCAGAGGAAGAGAATGGGTTTCACCTCAGGGAGAAACCAAATACTTCAACTCTATTACAGGATGGAGAGTAGAAAAAGTTTTTGATAACGGTTCTGAGCCTACACAGGCTGCACCTTCTCATTCTGCAGCTCCGGTTTCAAATGAAAATCCTTTTGCCGGAGATGACGACGATGATTTACCTTTTTAATTAAAAAGATACTACTGAAAATATCAATCCTGCTTTTTAAGTGGGATTTTTTTTCCTGAATATGATTCGACTAGACGAACATGAGATTTCATTTCCCGATCCTGAAATTTATGACGGGCACGAAGGTATTATTGCTTTTGGCGGAGATCTATCAATAGAACGGATCTGGTTTGCCTACCAGCTGGGAATTTTTCCTTGGTATAACCCTGGAGAAGAAATTCTTTGGTGGTGCCCTGATCCCAGATTTGTTTTATTTCCTGAGGAACTGAAGGTTTCAAAATCAATGAGAAAGATATTGAACCGAGGAATTTTCACATTTTCGGAGAATCAAAATTTCAGAGCGGTTATCAAAAACTGCCAGGAAATCAGCCGAAGAGGGCAAACAGGAACGTGGCTTTCGGATGAGCTAATGGAAACTTTTATTAAGTTGCATGAATATGGTTTGGCGAAAAGTATTGAAGTCTGGCAGGATGGAGAATTAGTGGGCGGATTTTATGGTCTTCAGATTGGAAATGTTTTCTGTGGCGAAAGTATGTTTGCAAAAGTAAGCAACGCTTCCAAAGCCGGGTTTATTCATTTTATTGAAGCTAATAAAAACTTAGAATTAATTGACTGCCAATCTCATACAGAACATCTCGAAAGCCTGGGCGCAAAAATGATTCCGAAAAAAGAATTTTTAAAAATTTTACACCAAAACAATGAACGCAGATAAAGAAAAATGGGTTCTTTTGATAATACTAAGCATTATCTGGGGATCTTCTTTTATTTTAATCAAAAAATCTTTGGAACACTTCAGCCCGTATCAAGTCGGAGCTTTAAGGGTTTTGATAGCCGGAATTATTTTAATGCCTATTGCGATTTCGAAATATAAACTATTCCCGAGAAAACATTTAAAATGGTTGATTTTAGCTGCATTGACAGGAAATTTTATTCCTATGTTTTTATTTCCTATCGCAGAGACTGAAGTTAGCAGCAGTATCGCAGGAATCATTAATTCTATGATGCCTATTTTCGTGATTATTGTAGGTGCTTTGGTTTGGAAGTTTGAGACAACAAAGCAACAGATTTTCGGGACATTGATCAGCTTTACAGGTGTTTGTTTATTGGCTTTTGGTGGTGATGATGAAGGCGGAAAATTTAAATTAATTCCTATTTTACTGTTATTACTGGCAACCTTATGCTATGCCATGAGCACCACAACGGTAAAATCCAAGCTTATGGAAGTTTCCTCTACTGTCTTATCTGCTTTTGTATTTTCATTCGTATTGTTTTTCCCATCGGTTATTGCCTTAACATTCTCCGGGTTCTTTTCAACATTCAGTTTTAATGAAAATAATCTAACGGGATTGATGTTCGTAAGCTTGTTATCCATTTTCGGAACCGGACTAGCCATGATGATGAATTATCGTCTATTAAAAGTTTCCACACCCCTGTTTGCTTCGACAGTTACCTTACTGATGCCGATTGTAGCAATTATTTGGGGCTTTTTAGACGGTGAAAAATTAAGTGTCATGCAATTTGTAGGTGCAGGAATCATTATTGCCGGATTGATCTTTTTAAGAACAAAACCCAACATCATAAAAAAATAAATCCTGCATTTCTGCAGGATTTTTTATGTGTTAATTTAATCGTCGTAAAATTTTAACCTTCAGAGTTTTTTTTCTTAACTCTGGCTTTGGCTTTTTTCACCTCATCCTTAATGAAAGGGTATTTCTTCTGCATATCCGTAACTAAAGACGGATCCAGTTCCAATGCGCTCTGAAGTGATTCGCTTCCCTTTTCCTGATCTTTCAGATTCAAATAACAATTGCTTAGCTGATAGTACAATTCTGCCCTGTGATGTGCTTTTAATGCTTTATTTAAAACTATAATCGCCTCTTCGTACTCACCCAAAAGCATTAACACTTCTGAATATGCATACCAATTGTAAAATCTCGAAGGTTCCGTATCTACCAGTTTTTTCAGGCAGGAAAGGCTTTCTTCGAACTTACCTGAATCAATAAACAAAAAGGCCAACCTTTTCTGATAGTCAAGGTTATTTTCATTCAGATGAGTTGCCTCTTTTGCAAAATGTAACGCTTCCGTCATTCCCCCCATTTCTTCATAAAGATAGGACTGCTCCATCATGGCAAGATAGAACTGCGGATCTTCTCTCAATGATTTCTGAAAAGAATTCAGCGCCATTATAGGCTGTTTCAAAGCTTTGTAACAAAGTCCGATTTTATAGAATGTAAATGCTTTTGTATATTCTAGCTCCAGCATTTCTTCATAGACCTCAATTGCCTTTTTATATTGACTTAAAGCCTCATAACAAGCTGCTTTATTGGCATATACTCCAACAGAGCTTGAATTGATTGCCAGTAAATAGTCATAGCCTTTTATGGCTTCTTCATAATTTTTTCTGTTGAAATAAAACTGTCCGTACTCGAACCAGGCAACTTCTGAATAAGCAAATTCATCCAGATATTCATTCAGGAAAGCTATTGCTTCTTCATTTTTATTCAAATCGGCAAAGCAAACCATACAGTTTTCTAATGAATATTCATCCGTAGGATCTTCTTTAAGAGCCTTTTTGTAATGTTTAAGGGCGTTAAAAGGATCGCCTAGGTTCACGTATTCATCTGCAATGAAGTTATGAAGGAAGTTTTCTTCTTCTTTCAGTTCCAATGCTTTTTTACAAATATCAATAGATTTTCTAGGGTTTCCTAAATTCGAATAATACTTAGCATAACAAACCAAAAAGTCTGTGTTCTCCATAGATGAACCCTTTAGTTCATCAATAAGCTCTTTTGCCGCATTATATTCTTCCCATTCCAATAGAATTTCAAGTTTTTTGATCTTGATGTCTAAAGAATTGGGGTGAAGCTTCAGCCCGTAATTAACTGCTGTATCTGCATAATTAAAGTCTCCCAGCTCCAAATAGTAAACAATAATATCTTCCAACTCCTCTGTATCAAAGTAGAACTCATCATTGTTTTCCATCATTTCCTCGAACTTCTTTACAAGTTCATTTCCAAAATATTCTTCCAATACTCCTATTCATAGTCAGCCAATGTTTGAATATACTTACAAACCTCGACAAACGTTTTAAATTAATATTACTTCTGAAATTTAACATTCAAAATGTATGCAAAATTGCGAATTTTTTTCGACATTCTTCTTTCGTAAATTTCTATCTTAAAGATAGTAAAAAGAATTTTACCATAAAAGTATTGTGGATAAAAAAGTGGAGTTATTATTAAATTAATACAATTAATTGCTTTCTGTTAGTAATTTCATGTTTCCAAATTTCTCCGATATCTTGTAGGTTAACAGTCTCTGTTTCCATCTTTAATTTCCCACTAACGGCTGTCTGAAACGAATGCACCACATCAATAGAAATTTCATTTTGTAGTGTTCAAACATTTTATATAAAAAGAACGAGACTTTTAGTCTCGTTCTTTTTATTTTATTATATCAATGTTTTGATTTTTGCGATGATGTCGTCCCCTAATTTATCGGCCTCTTCCTGAGATTTAGCCTCTGTATAAATTCTGATAATAGGCTCTGTATTAGATTTTCTAAGATGTACCCAATTATTTTCAAAGTCTATTTTCACTCCGTCTATGGTAGAAACTTCTTCATTTTGATATTCTTTTTCCATTTTAGACAGGATATCATCTACATTGATTTCCGGCGTAAGCTCTATTTTCTTTTTGCCCATGAAGTAGCTAGGATAGCCTGCTCTTAATTCGGAAACTGTTTTATTTTCCTTTGCCAAATGGGTTAAAAATAAGGCAACACCAACCAAAGAGTCTCTTCCGTAATGTAAGTCTGGATAGATAATTCCTCCGTTCCCTTCTCCACCAATCACTGCATTTTTCTCTTTCATTAAAGTTACAACGTTTACTTCTCCTACAGCACTTGCAAAATATTCTGAATTGTGAGTATGGGCAACATCTCTCAAAGCACGGCTTGAAGAAAGATTAGAAATGGCCACCCCATTTTTGTTTTTCAGTAAATAATCTGCAACAGCAACCAATGTGTATTCTTCGCCAAACATTTCCCCTTTTTCGTCGATTAAAGCTAATCTGTCAACATCCGGATCAACCACGATTCCGAAATCTGCACCTTCTTTTTTTACCAATTCACAGATATCTCCTAAATGTTCTTTCAACGGTTCAGGATTGTGAGGAAAATGACCTGTCGGTTCGCAATATAGCTTTACGGTTTCACAACCTAATTTATCCAACAACATAGGAATTGCAATCCCTCCCGTAGAGTTTACTGCGTCTAAAACTACTTTGAAATTTTTAGATTTAATGGCATCAACATCTACCATTGGTAAATCAAGGATCTGCTGGATATGAATATCAAAAGCATCGTCTCTTGTTTCATATTTACCCAAATCATCTACTTCCGCATAGTTGAAATCTTCACTTTCAGCCAATGCCAACACTTCTGCACCATTTTCTCCGGTAATGAACTCTCCTTTTTCGTTTAATAATTTCAGAGCATTCCATTGTTGTGGATTGTGAGAAGCGGTTAAGATAATTCCGCCATCTGCTTTCAATTCAGGAACCATTATTTCAACAGTCGGAGTCGTAGAAAGTCCTAAATCAACTACGTTGATTCCAAGACCTTGTAATGTTGCTGTTACCAAAGAAGAAACCATTTGCCCTGAAATTCTGGCGTCTCTTCCGATGATTAATGTTAAATCTTTTTTATTTTTATTGTTCTGTAACCAGGTTCCGAATGCCGAAGCAAATTTTACCACATCAAGCGGAGTTAAGTTATCATTTACTCTTCCCCCAATGGTTCCCCGGATTCCTGAAATACTTTTTATTAGTGACATTCTATTTTTTCTTAGTTTGTTTTAAAATTCTCTTTTCATCACCTACCAACTTACGCTGGACTTTTTTAACATCTTCTAGAGCTGGAAGATTTTCTGGTTTTATACCTCTTTCTCCAAGCATTTTTCTTACTGCTAAATTGTTTTCTATATGTTCTTTGCTAATCTGAGAATCTCCATTTAAATCTTTTTCAACCACATTATGACTTGTCAATTCTGTTGCAAAATCTTTAGCTTTGATAGTCAAAGTAGGAAGAAAATCAGCAAGAGGACGACTTTGAGGTACACTCAGTTTCTTTTTCATATCATTTGTAGAAAAACCACCAAATAAGGCTTGGTCACCTTTCGAACGGATAATAGAGAAACTTTTTTCATCAACCCCTCTTTCGTATATGATACCTGAAAGCTTTTTCTCTGTTTTTGATAGTTTTTCTCTCGCTGTTACTCTCTCAACATCGATAAGTCTTTTCTCAATAATTTCCTGTTTCCTTGTCTGAACTGCAAAGTAGGTTTGAGCAAATGCAATTTCACTTTTAGAACCATCTCCATTTTGAGCAACAAGATAACAACCATATCTTGTTAGGGCAAAATCTTGAACTTCTCGTTTTGCCCCTTTTGCTAAATCAATCATTTTCCCGATATCGGCAAAATGATCAGAGACCTTTTCTCCAGCACTTTCGCAAGACTTTTTTGCTCTATCTAAAACCTTTACAAAATTATCCCATTTTGAATACCCTAAAATCTCCTGTAATTCTCTTGCACTCCAACATTCAATACCTTTATATAAATGAGAAGCATTCTCGAACTTCAGAAAAAGCTGTTCAATCAATTCTTTTTTCATATTATTTGTGTTTTATAATACACAAAAATAAATAAAAAATGATTTCTAAAGATGTTTAGTTTTCCACAGGAATTATTTTGCTATGAACATCCGCAGTCTTTGTCGCAGTTTGTTCTTTTTGAGCTGAATTTTTTCGGTGCAAAGTTTTTCCTGAGTACTTTAAATAAAGAGTAACAAGCAAATCCAACGATCAGTAAAACAAGTATATATTGTAAAATTAATGAAGAGTCCATTATTTCAAAATCTGATATGCTATCATCGACACAAAGTATGCCAAACCTGTCATCATAGCCACCTGTAAACCGGTCCATTTCCAGCTTTTGGTTTCTCTGAAGACTACTGCAAGTGTAGAAACACACTGCATTGCAAATGCATAAAATAAGAGCACTGAAACCCCTGTTGCAAAACTGAAGACTTTTTCTCCATTCGGTTTTACATCTCGTCTCATTTTATCGATTACTTTCACTTCCGGAGCATCATCTTCAAGGCTGTATAATGTAGACATTGTTCCTACGAAAACTTCTCTTGCCACGAAGCTTGTTAAAATTCCGACTCCCATTTTCCAATCATAGCCAAGAGGAGCAATTACAGGTTCTATTCCTTTACCCATTTTGGCAAGATAGGAATGATCTAAGTGAACGTTTGTAGCAACGAACTGATCCGGTTTTTGTTTGGGCCCGAAATAACTCAGGAACCAGATGATGATGCTTACAATGAAAATAATTTTCCCTGCTCCTGTAATGAAGTCCCAAACTTTGCCTAAAACCATCTTGAAATCGTATCCGAAAAGTGGTTTTTTGTAAGTCGGCAAATCCATTACCAAGTAGGTTTTTCCTTTATTTTTAATAAATCTTTTAAGAATGGATGCGGAAAAAAGGGCTACTAAAAAGCCAAGCAAATACATCCCCATCAATACTAAAGCTTTATATTTTATCCCTAAAAATGTTCCGTCTGAAATGATTAATCCAATAATAATACTATAAACAGGAAGTCTCGCAGAACACGTCATAAAAGGCGTTACCAAAATAGTAAGCAATCTTTCTTTTACATTTTCAATATTTCTGGTTGAGATCACGGCCGGAATTGCACATGCCGTTCCTGAAACTAAGGGAACAATACTTTTTCCATTTAATCCGAAAGGTCTCAAAATCCTGTCCATAAGAAAAACAACTCTGGCCATATATCCTGAATCTTCCAGCAAATAAAGGAAATATAATAAAATCCCGATCTGTGGGGCGAAAACTACAATTCCTCCAATTCCCGGTATGATTCCGTTTGAAATTAATGAATTAATTGGTCCTTCCGGTAAATGCTCTGAAGTAAAAGCCGTTAACCACGAAAAGAAATCATCAATCCAGTTCATTGGATATTCTGCTAAAAAGAAAACACTTTGGAAGATAATTAACAGAATCGCAAGGAAAACAACATATCCCCAGAATTTATGAACTAAAACTTTATCTAATTTTTCGGTCAAAAGCTCTTTAAACTGAGGCTTTTTAGAGATTACATCAGATAAAATTCTGTCAACATTCTGGTATCTTCTTACTGTTTCCTGAACCTGTAGTCTTTTAGGAACTAAGCTTTTAGAATCGGGTTCATTCATTAATTCCATTACCGACTCGATTTTCTCTAAATTTGTTCCTAAGGATAAGCTCATCCAGGCTTTATAATCATTATCAAAACCTTTGTGGATAGTTAATTTCCGAATAAAATCTTTATGTTCCGAGGGAATTTCAAATGATGCTGCATCTGTTTTTACAAAGTGGCTATGTAAAACCGCTTCTTTAATGTCATCAATGCCCAGATTTTCTTTGGCATTGGTCTGAATAATTTTAATACCCAAAGCTTCTGAGAATTTTTGAATATCAATGGTTATTCCTCTTCTTTCCGCCTGATCGATCTGGTTTACCACCAAAATCATGGGAATTCCCAGATCCTGAATCTGCTGAAATAAAAGAAGTCCTCTTTTCAGGCTTAATGCTTCAAGAATATACACTACTCCTGCATAATTTTCCTGCTCGTCAATCAGAAATTTGGAAAAAATAGCTTCGTCTTCGGAACTTGGATATACACTGTATGAACCCGGCAAGTCTATTACCTCAACTTCCTCATTCTTATATACATAATTCCCTGAATGACTCGCAACAGTAACTCCTGCATAATTTCCGGTTTTCTGCTTCTTATTACAAAGTGCATTGAAAACCGTTGACTTACCTACATTCGGATTTCCAACTAAAAGTATCTGTTTTTTCTGAGTATCCTGCATCAATTCAATTCTTCAACAATGATATAATCCCCTTCTTCTTCGCGAAGAGCAATACGGCTTTTTTCATCCCCAAATTCCACATACATCGGTCCGTTGAAAGGAGCCTGATACAAAATTCTGAATAAAGTTTCCGGAAGAAGCCCCATTTCAATAATTTTATTGGGCATTTTCAGCTGGTCATTATCATATCCTACAATCTTTCCCTTTTTGTTTTTGGGAAATCCGCTCATTTTATGTAGATCCGTCTGTTTCAAAGCCAATTTTTTGTGATGCAAATATACGTTATTTAAATTTAATCTAAATAACCTGTTCCCATGAAAAAAATCAACCCAAATACGATTTGCATTTGGGTTGACTCACAATATAATTTAGTTGATATGAAGTTTGTTTAGTTCTCTTTTCCTACCTTTTCTACTTTTCCTACTTTTAATTTTTCGTAAGGAGGTTCGATGGGGTTGTCATTTGCATTAAAAAAGTCTTTGTACATTTTTTCCTGCTTTTTCATCATGTCTCCGATGGTACCATCCATTCCGGGAATTGTCTTAGACATAATTTCCTGTGTCATCATTGGCCTTGCTGTAGCAAAAGGATCTTTTTTGAATTCATTGAATGTTTTTTCAAATTTTTCTCTTGGCATTTCGGTCACTTTCAAACCGACATTTGAGATCTTTTCCATATAAGTTAACTCTTCCCAGTTCGGAACTTTTTTGTTCCCCTGAAGTACCCAAGAATAGTTCTTTCCTTCGTCTTCAATCTTTACAATTAACCCCGGAAGTCCTGAGAATTTATACGGTCCGTCCTGGAAAGGCAGTTCTGAGCTGAACCAGGCCGTCCATTTTTTCCCTCCGAATTCCGTTGTTGCCTTTTGAGCATTGTAAGCTCCGATTTTTGCTTTTTCGTTAGAAATTTTCCAGTCGAATTTTACGGTTTCATTGTATCCGATATTCATCGGGGTAAACCCGCTTGCAATTCTGTCGATGTACTGCATCTTCATATCCGGATAGGTTTTCACTATTTTTTCAGAAAACTTCGGCATTTTGAAAGACTTGGACAGATCTTTAAAAACTCCGGCTTTTTGCATCGCTTCCAACTGAATTTTAAGAATGGAATCCTGTCCTACCGCTGTAAAGTCTCTGTAGATTGATCTGTTTTTAACGATATCAAGAGCCATGATTACTTTTTCAAGTTTTGCAGAGTCCTTTCTTGGCTTAAAAGTAAGTTCATAAAAAAACCGGTTTGCCGTTTCTTTTGAATCATTATCCTGAGCGCTTATAAAAGCAAAAAGAGCAATAAAGAATATTGAAAATAGTTTTTTCATTTTTCTAATGTTTATATAATTAGTTAGCAGTTCCTGATTTTTGTTACAGTTTTTCGGTTTTATTTTTTGTAGCATAAAATTTATGATTTTGTTAAAACAGTTTTATAAGCAAATATTTTAACTTTAACCTACTAAAAAACAAAACAATATGGATACTTTATTACAACTCAAAGATGAAATTCAGAAAGAATATCAGACTACAAAAAAATTTTTTGAAATCTATCCTGAAAACCAAAATGATTTTGCTCCCCATGAGAAAAGCATGAAAATGATGCCTCTTGCCACTCATATTGCAGAAGTATTTGAATGGCCGAATACGATCCTCAATACCTCAGAGCTGGATTTTGCCAATAATGATTATCAGCCTAAGAGGTTTACAACAAAAGAAGAACTGTTAAAAGCCTTAGATGAAAACTACAAACAGGGAATGAATGCCCTGGAAAATGCTAATGAAGATAAGCTAAATGAAATGTGGGCTTTAAAACATAATGGCCAGGAACTTGCAAAATGGACCAAATACGGATCTATACGTCACGGACTGAATCAGATTACCCATCACAGAGCTCAGCTTGGTGTATATTACAGATTGAATGACATTCCGCTTCCGGGAAGTTATGGTCCTTCTGCAGATTACCAGAGCTTTCAATAGCTTCTAAATATATCTCAACAAAAAACCAATCTCGCTGAGATTGGTTTTTATTTTTTATTTGAAGTTGAATTTTACTGTGAACATGACTTGGCTTGGACGAAGCTGGATTCTTGTAAAAGAAGTACCTGTAGAACTAATTTCATAATTTTCAAATACCTTTTTATTTGCAATATTCATCCATTTCAATTCGAAATCAATATTCTTCTTAGACCATGTAAACTGATAGGAAAGATCGTAGAATCCGTTATGGTATTTCAGATCTGTTGCTGATACATTTGAATTTACCTGATCCCAATTGAATCCAACCGTGTGGTTTTCGATCGGATAAAAGAATACTCCGAGATTATGTTTGAATCCTGTAGTTTTAGCCGCTGAATTAACATCACCTACACTGGTCTGATTTGTTCTTGTAAAGCTTGCATTATAGTCAAGGCTCATCCAACTAAAATAGGTATTATTGAATTTCACACCAAGTGACTGACTATTGTTATTATTGGTAAAAGACTTATTATCCAAGTAAGAATCTGATTTTGATGTGCTATTGCTGTAGCTCAAGGATGCATTTGTTTTAAATTTCGGGAAATATTTTCCTACTTCTGCGCTGTATCCGTTAGTCAACACATTATTATCCTGCACTTTATAGCCCATTGCTGTATATCCATTTACGATTGTCGGATTAGAAATTAAATTTCTTTTTGCATCAGAATATCTGTAATTGATATTAAAGAATAAATTATTTAGTGGATTTCTATATTCTATTCTTGTTCCTGCTGATTTGTTATTATTTTGAGGAATCGGGTTACTAGGATCCATGACATTAATCCCAGATGGAGAAGTCATTAAGAATCCTGCATAAGCAGTATTAATCTCGCCAAAGTTATTATTGATATTGGCGTTTACCGAAGCTTTCCAAAAAGAAGCAAAGGTATATTGGGCAAAAACACTGGGTTCAAAAGTAACTTTATTCAGCTCTCTTGAAACCAATCTTAACGGATCTTCCGCTTTAATATTATTAGAATTTACCGGAAAGTTAGCATATAACATCCAAGAATCATTCTTATAATTTACTCCCAAACTTCCATAAGGAGTTGCCGTTGTATAGGTAAGGTCATTACTATATTGTGTCACTGGAGGTTTAGTAGTAGCAGTCGATTCAATATTAAATAAATCTGAAACTAAATCTGTTGATTTAAAATTAAATCCGATCTCTGGAGTAAATGTCCATCCTTTCGTAGAAAATCCAATGTTTGCAGAATGGTTGGCTTCAAAAGTTTTTAATCTTAAATTCTGACGGACAAAGTCTGGAGATGTTGTAGTATATCCCGGAATTCCAATATAGGAAGAAGGAGAGACATCTAAAGTCTGTTTATCTGTCTGATAACTTAAAAAAGACAACACATTCACCATCTTTTCTTTCCAAGGAATAATTGTACTCAATGAGTTTTGAAAAGAGGTTGTAGGAGATTCTAATGCTTCTGCTCCGTTTATTTGTTCTAGGCTCTTGTTATCTATCCTGTTTACAGTTCCTCGATCTGCATTCCAGTACTGAGAAAAACTTGTTGTATTTTTAAAAAAACCTTTTTTAGCATTTTTTGTAAAAATCAGCTCTCCTTTTGCTTTATCCGTATAAAAATTATTGTGAACATTTATCGTATTGGAATCCCCATTAAAGAAATTCTGTACGACATTAGATTCTCTTTCCACCGCATTATTCGTATAATTTGCATTGGCTTTAAGCTCCCATTCTTTTTTCTTATCAATATTGGTAAGATAATTTGCAGATAAATAATGAACGTTATTCATTAGGTACCTTTTTACCGGAAGATTAGGTGTACTTGCATTATCTACATTCAGCCAATCGTTTTGTGAAGCATTAATTCTTCTTCCTTCAAATCTGTTTCCGAAAGCCAAAATATTTCCTTCATTTTCTACCTGATCTCCCATATTGTTGGTTTTGTAATTTACCACCCATTGGCTTTTTTTACTGAAAAACATGGGTGTTAGTTTTACATTCCACAACCAAGGATCTCCAAAACCGGTTCCTACTTCTCCACGGCCAGTCATCGTTACCGATTTCTTTAGCTTAATGTTAATTGCTGCTTGGTCTGAAGGGACTTTATCTTGTAGAATTTTTACAGGTTGGTGATTTTCGAGTACTTCTACTTTAGCCACGGCATCTTTAGGAAGAGAGTTGCTGATTGTTCCGTATCCTCCTTCCATCAAATCTTTCCCTTCAACATAAAACTTGTTAATCGCATTTCCCTGATATAGAATGGTTCCGTCTGCGTTGACTTCAATTCCGGGCATTTTTTTAAGAACATCTGCAAGACTTCTGTCATTTTTACTGTCAAAAGCTTTAAGATCATAAGAAATGGTGTCTCCCCTTGCTGTCACCATTTTGGTTTTAAGTTGTACTTCTTTTATTTCAGTAGCTTCAGACTGCATTTTAAAAGTTAAGGTCTGATCGCTGTTGCTAATCTGTTTTGTGATGGGTTTCTGATTGAAAGCTTTCACTTTCAGGTCAACATTAGATTCTCCTGTTGTGAAAGTCACTTTATATTCCCCTTTTGAGTTGGTAATTCCGTATGCCAAAATTGCATCTTTTCCCGGTTCTTCTACCGTTACACTTGCGCTTGGAATAGCTACACCGTCTTCATCAGTAATTTTTCCTGAAACTGTTTTCTGTGCAAAAGACAAAACAGAGAAAAACAACACCAGAAATAAAGAAATATTTTTTCTCATAATTATTATTTGTGTAATTAGTTAATGGTTACAGATTTTTGTTACACTTTTATAAAGATGTTATTTAAATTCAAAGGTTAAATCCAAATATCACTATAAAAATAGTTATATTTTAGAAACCAACTTTAATTATTCAAAATATTTTGATTACAGGAATTCAAATTTTTTAATTTTTATTTATACTAAATATTTAAATTAGTGATTTGAATCATAGATTAAAATAAAATTAAAGCGTACTCCGTATATTTTTATTTAATAATTTTGTAACATAAATTTATTAGAATGGGAATTATTTTAAAGCCTATAGATATTGTAGATGACATTACACAAGAAGAGTTTATCGAAAAATATCTAAAGCCGAGGAAGCCTGTTGTCATTAAAAATATGGCAAGAAAATGGCCCGCTTACCAAAAATGGACAATGGAATATGTGAAGGAGGCTGTAGGAGATGTGGAAGTTCCTTTATATGACAGCTCAAAAGCCGATCCTGCAGCTCCCATTAATTCGCCAACTGCAAAAATGAAGTTTGCAGATTATATAGATCTTATACAAAGAGAGCCTACCGATTTAAGAATATTCTTTTTTGATCCCATAAAGCACGCAAAAAAACTGCTTCAGGATTATATTTCTCCCAAAGAATTAATGGGTGGTTTTTTAGATAAATATCCCTCTATGTTCTTCGGGGGGAAAGGCTCTGTTACTTTCCTTCATTATGATATTGATATGGCTCACATTTTCCATACTCACTTCAACGGAAGAAAACATGTTCTTCTTTTTGATTATAAATGGAAAGAAAGATTATATCAACTTCCTTATGCAACGTATGCATTGGAAGATTATAATATTGAGAATCCTGATTTCACAAAATTCCCCGCATTGGATGGTGTAGAAGGTATTGAATGCTATCTGGAGCACGGAGATACTTTGTTTATGCCTACAGGTTGGTGGCACTGGATGAAATATCTGGATGGCAGTTTCTCCATTTCTTTGAGAGCATGGGACAAATCCTGGGCAGTAAAAGCACATTCTTTATGGAATCTTACGGTTCAGCGTAAGTTTGATGATATCATGAAGAAGAACTTCAAGAAAAAGTATATGGACTGGAAAGAAAAAGTAGCCATCAAACGAGCAGAAATTGCTTTAAAAAGAGGGTTACCTAGATAAAAAAAAGACGTTTCTATTTGAAACGTCTTTTTATTTTAAATTTTTAATAACAATTCTTCCATATTTCTCGTTACCTCGTTACAGGAAAAACATGCTTCATTTCCGTCCTGAGAAAACCATCGGCATTGGGAACGAATTGGGCAAAAAGACAATCCTGTATTCTTGACTGTATCTAAATTCTGAACTTTCTTGGATAGAGAACATTTGGATTCTTCATTATCCCATTGACCACAGCCTTTTTCAACACATTTTCCTGTAAAACGGAATCTTTGCTCAAGATGATCATTCTGTTGAATAAATTCTTCTGTGACGGTAAGAGGTGTAATAAACTGTACTCTCCCGTCTTTATTGACAACTCCAAAAAGCTGTGCCCCAACTTTTCCAACATAGCTGGGACACAACTTCTTTGAAGAATGAAAACTAGCCTCCATAACCTCTTATCTGAGCCTGAATGTCTACAATCTGTTTGTTGAAATCAATTCCCGGTTTGAAAATGATGATTCCCCAAGGGAACCAGTCTTTCACTTTCAGAGGTCTCACCAAGCCTTTGAAGTCTCTGTGCGCTCCAAAAGCTTGTGTATTATCAATCTTTGAAAGTTCGGAAAGAACAACATTCTGAATTCCTCTGTCGATGTTTTTTAGCTGCTCGTCTGAAAGATCTACGCCTTCCAATGAAACGAAAAATTGTTTTTTAGTTGCCATAATTGTAGTTTTTATTGGTTTTAATAAAGCAAATTTCGTAAGACAAAAATCAAATCCATTCAGTATAATCAACAATTCCGAATGTGAAATACACGGAAATTAACTACTGATTATCAATAAATTAAATCAAATTTTAAAATCTATAAGATTCTATAGATCGGATATTGTCTGAAGGTTTCCTCTTCAAAATAGGGTGAATTTTTATAAATCCAGTCCAACTGAGCCGTTCCGTCATCTGCAAAAGCTTTATCTGATGCTTTTTTGGCCTCAAACTTTTGTTTTAAATCTTTATCATTCCTTAATAATTCCGCCGCTGTATCTTCAAAAATATAAGCAGAGTAATATTCTTTTTGGGCTAAAATTCCGTCAAAGAAGTTCCAATTGAAAAAAGAATCTAATGCTTCGGGTTCCAGAGTTTCAATGATATATTTTACCCCGTCCTGGTTTGTCGAAACAATATAATCTCCCGCTGAAAAAGTAACATTCTTATTTAATTTATCGACGGTTGTTTCAAAATGCAGATAATGGCCTTCGTAAGGATTTTTTACGGTTTTAAAATCATTAATCTTATACGATTCTACTGCAAAGGTACTGTCCTTCAGAATCGGTTTCATCTGAATCTGATTTCTCTTAAATTCTTCAATTACACGATATTGAGACTGAGGAATTACATAATACTTCGGAATCGTGATATAACCCGTCGGAACTGCCGTCGTGAAAAGTTTTATTTTTTTGATGAAGGGTTTATATCTGTCATAATACAGTCTTGGTTTTCCGGAAATTTCACTTGGCTTATATTTTCCTTCAAAACCTTTGAAATCCATCGTAGAATATTTCGTAGAATCGATTTTCCATCGGATTCCATATGATTTTCCGGCTTGATATTGTTTCAAATTTTCAACTCGGAGCTGCTTTATCTTTTTGTAATCTTTATCTAAATTCTCGAGATTTACAAGCATGTATTTATAAGTGGCATCCACTCTTTTGTCGTAAGGTTTCAACATGTGGGTTTCCGGAACAGTTCCCAAAGAGTTGAACAATGTTGTATAGCCTGTAGAATATCTTGGAGAGTCTTCAAACGAAGCAAAGCCTACTTCAGGAATGTCTCCGTGAATATTGACGTAAGGCGTGCTTTCGTACCCTAATTTCTCTAAATCTTTAAGGTTTTCCGCCTGATAAGTATTGTAAAAATATTTACCCAACACATTTCCCAAACGTTCTTTGAACGTAGAAATATAAGTAAAAGTATATTGATAGTCTGCCCCGTTGCTGACATGATTATCAATAAAGATATCCGGTTTCAGCCATTGATAGATCTCCTGAAAGCTTTTCGCATTTTTGGTATCTGCTTTAATAAAATCCCTGTTTAAATCATAATTTCTTGTATTTCCTCTAAAACCATATTCTTCCGGACCATTCTGATTGGCTCTTGAAAATGATCCGCGATTCAGCATTCCACTTATATTATATGCTGAAATTGCCGCAACAATAAAATTTTGGGGTGTTTTAATTTTCTTCGTCGCCAAATCCCTCATCAACATCATGGTAGCATCAATTCCGTCAGGTTCTCCGGGATGAATGCCGTTATTGATAAACAAAATGGCTTTATCTTTTCTGAGTTTTTCTAAATCTTTTTCAGGAAAAGGATTGTAAATCACTACATAAATAGGTTTCCCATTGTCATCTTCCCCTTTTTTCAAATATTGGATCGTCTTGAAGTTCTGAGCTAAATCCTGATAATACGAATTCATCTCCGCATAGGTAACCGTTTGATTTCCGTTTCCCTTTTCAAAGGGGGTTTGAAAATTGTTTTGCGCAAAAAGCAGAGAAGAAGCAAAAGAAAATAAAAAGTATTTCAATTTCATGAAAGTAATATTTCGGACTTTAAAATTACTTTGTTTTTGTAGAATGGCGTAATTTTTAACGCAAAGGTCACAAAGATTTTTCTTTAAATTGTTTGAACCTATTTTTCGTTCGCTAAGGCGTTTCACTCAGCAAAGATTCTTTGTTTACAGGAATCATTCAGAACGGAACGAAGTGAGATGAAGAATCTCTATGATGTTACTTGAGGTTCTTCTTTCGTCAGAATGACAAACTTGATGTATAATTTTTAACTCGCAGATTTTGCTGATACCGCAGATGTTTATGTTTTAAAAATCATTTTATCGATTTTTGAGTTTTACATTATATTATTTCTTCCTTTTTCATTGGGATATAAAGCCGGAAGCGGATCACTTTGCCAGAATTCTTTGGTATCAACATCCATGATCGTCAATGCTCCGGTGAATGCAGCTCCTGTATCTAAATTCCAGACATTGGCTTTATTGATCGGTTCTTTTATCCCCAAATGTAAAGTCGGTGTATGACCAATGAAAATTTCCTTGTATAAAAGCAATCTTTTAGGGTATAATTCAGAGTTTTTAGATAATTTTTTATCCATTGCAACCGCTGTTTCCCAAAGTGTTCGGTCCCAACGGTAATTGCTGAAATACACTTCTTTTTCAGGACCGTGCATAGAAGAATAACCCGCGTGAATAAACAAGCGGTTTTCTTCACCTACATGATAATTTTTCATCCTTTCAAAAAATTCTAAATGAATTTCCAAATCTTCCTGAGAATAATCCGAATAGCTGTCAACCGTACTTTGTCCGCCATTGAAAAGCCAGACATCAGAAGCATTTCTGAAAGAAAGCCAGTCTTCTGTCCATGCATCATGATTTCCCTTAATGAAAATACATTCCTGTTTTTCAGAAAGTCTGATTAAAAACTGTATGATTTCGGAAGATTCACTCCAGCCATCCACGTAATCTCCCAGGAAAATTAATTTATCATTTTCGGTAACATTAGCTCGTTCCAAAACCTGTTTCAATGCTCTGAATCCTCCGTGAATGTCACCTATTGCTAATGTTCTTTTCATTTACTTTGAAATATATTTCGGATCTACAAAATCCGTCAGCCAAACTTTATTTTCAGAAAGGTAAAACAGAATTCCGTTTTCAGCCATCTTCCCTGTTCTGATGGTTAAAATAACCGGTTTTCCATGTCGCATTCCGACTTTAGTTGCGGTTTCCTTATCCTGGCTTAAATGAACGTGCTGTCGGTTCCTCTTTTCGATTCCTTTTTCTAAAATGGAATCTATATTTGTTTGAGCCGTTCCGTGATACAAAAATTCCGGCGGTTGTTGTGGTTTTAACGCCAGATCAATATCAATCGAATGTCCTTGATTTGCTCTAATCTTAGTTTTATATTCATTAAAAATAAAACGTTTTTTATCATTTGTTTCTACTACTTCATTCAATTCTTCTAAAGTAAAGACCACTTTATGTCTTGAGCATTTATCTTTTAATTCATCAACATTCGCCCACCCGTTTTCATCTAATTTTAAACTAATTGTTTCGGGTTGATGCCTCAGAACCAAGCTTAGAAATTTACTTATTCTTTTCTTTTGTTGTTCATTCATAATTTGTGTTTTTCATTTTAATAATTTATTTTCCAGCTTAATGCACAAATTTTCAATATCCTCCTTTCTCACCAACACCTCAATCCATTCTTCAGGAATATTTTCAAAACCGTGATAGACTCCAGCAATTCCTCCTGTGATTGCCCCGGTTGTATCTGTGTCTTCTCCTAAATTGACTGCTTTTAAAACTGCTTCAGTATAGCTTTCAGAATTCAGAAAACACCACAAAGAAGCTTCTAAACTGTGAAGAACATACCCACTGCTTTTAATTTCATCCTCAGAAAAAACTGAAATATCATTCTTTAAAACTCTATCAAAAAGTTGAATCTCTTTTGGGTTAAAGCCCTGAATTCCTGCAAATTCCAAAGCTGTTTTTTGGGTATGATAATAAGCTTCCTCCTTATTTTTTCCCTTGATTAATTCAATCGCAAAAATCACATAGATAAAGCAAGCAAAAACTGAACGAAAATGTCCGTGAGTAATTGATGAAACTTCCTTTACAGTTTGATATAATTTCTCAATATTTTCTTCGTCTTTAAGATAAAAAGCTATGGGAAGGATTCTCATTAAAGAACCATTACCGTTGTCAAACTCGCTTGTTCCTCCGCATAAAGTAGGAAAAGTTCCTATACTTATTCTACGAATGGCTTGTGAAGTCGCTATTCCAATATCGAAAACACTTCCGTGTGGTGTCCAGATTTCTGTATTGTACCATTGCAGAAACTTTAGTGCTATATCTTCCAAATCATATTCATTACAAAGACTATCCCCAAGACACAACATTAAAGAACTATCGTCGCTCCAAGTTCCTGCGGGTTGACGATGAGTTCCCCTGCCTCTCATTGTTGTAACTGGTGAGCGTTTCAATTGTTCCCTGCTTCGAAATTCCACCGGAACGCCCAAAGCATCACCAATACAAACTCCGAAAATTCCGGCTTTTACAGTATTTTCCATTACGCAATATCTAACAATTTATCGTACAACAATTTCATTCCCTGTGTTGCTGTTTCTTTCATCACAACCGCTCTTTGCCCGTATCCGAAACCTGTTTCATTAGGATTGATCACAATTAACAGACAATCATCCTTGATATCATGAAGTAATCCTGCAGCCGGATATACCTGCAATGAAGTTCCGATTACAAGGAAAATATCTGCTTCTCTTGCTTTTCTTGTTGCCTCTTTCATCAAGGGAACATCTTCTCCGAACCACACAATAAAAGGTCGCAATTGAGCTCCGTCTTCAGCTTTATCCCCGATATTGATGTCACCTTTTTGTTCATAAATCAAATTTTTATTATTGCATGAACATGATTTGAACAATTCTCCATGCAAATGAAGGATATTGGTAGAACCTGCTCTTTCATGCAGATCATCGATATTTTGAGTGATGATCTGAACATCAAAATATTTTTCCAAACCAGCAATTAATTTATGAGCGTCATTTGGCTCAACTTCATGCAACTGTCGACGTCTCTGGTTATAGAATTCCAACACCAAGGCTCTGTCTTTTCTCCATCCTTGTGGACTTGCCACATCCGTTATATTATGATTTTCCCAAAGGCCATCTCCGTCTCTGAATGTTTTTATTCCGCTCTCGGCACTGATTCCTGCGCCGGTTAATATGGTTAATTTTTTCATTTGTTGTTTATTATTTTAATAGTTGTTTATAAATCTTTTCATTTTCATCATCAAAACAGACGAAAATAACATTTTCTATAATCTCTGATTTAAAATTTTTCACTTCATCAACAACAATTTTCCCTGCCAATTCTTTAGGAAATCTATAAACTCCTGTGCTTATATTAGGAAAAACAATGGTTTTAAGATTTAAACTTTCTGCTAGTATCAAAGAATTCTTATAACAATTCACTAGTAATTGTGAACATTTTTCTTTATCTCCATTCCAAATCGGACCGACCGTATGAATCACATATTTTGCAGGAAGATTTCCAGCAGTTGTTACCACTGCCTCTCCTGTTTTACATTTACCCTGCTTATTTCTGATTTCGATACATTCATCTAAAATCTGTTTTCCGCCTGTACGATGAATAGCTCCGTCAACTCCGCCTCCACCAAGTAAAGATGAATTGGCTGCGTTTACTATAGCATCTGCTTGTATTTTGGTGATGTCGCCTTTTATTAATTCAATTTTCATAAAATTCACTTTTTTTCCAATTCTCAACACGCTTTGCCCAATCTGGAATTGTATTTTCGTCACAACATAAAATACTTACTCCACCAGCCATTGCGCAGGTTGTATCTCTATCACCTAATGCAGAAACAGTATTCCAAAGACATTCTTCTAAATTTTTTCTGTATCTTGAAAGCATCCAAATAACAATCGGAACAGTATCTTGAGCAGTCATTTTAATTCCGTTTCCTAAAGTTTTCACTAATAATTCAATGCTTGGATTGTCATCTAAATAAAGAGTTTTATTCAATTTACTTTTCATATCTGAATCGCATAATTCATTTTGAATTTTTTGAATAAAATCCTGTTGCTTTAATTTTATTAATCCCAATTTTTCCTGAACCGCAAAAGCCGCAGCCAAAGCAATTGCCTTTGTTCCTTCAATTGCTTCTTTATTCGCATGAGTCACTTCACATGAAAGTTCTGCATTGGGTTTAAGCTGATCCAAATCATCGTAAAAATAAGCTCCAATTACCGAAGCTCTCATCGCTCCACCATTTCCCATCGAACCTTGTCCTTCAAATTTTGAATAGGAAATTTCTTTCCAGTCATCTCTATTTTTAATTGCTCTAAAATATTGATGCATTGATGGTCCATAACCTCTGTTAATATCCAAATAATAGTTTTTTGTAAACTCTTCTACCAGAAAATCCTGATTTATTTTGACAAATTTTTCTAAAGATTTAAAAACAGCAATCGACATAATGGTATCGTCTGTAAAATCTAAAGAACTTTCAGGAATAATTCTATGTTGAATATAATATTTCATCAAACCTTCTTCCCCGAAAAAACTTTCTCCAAAAGCATCGCCCATGGACAATCCTGCGAGTGATTTTGAAGCCAGTAAGACTTTGTTTTTCATTATTTTAACCTTAAATTTTTATTTAAATCCTCATCATCAAACACCAACGGTTTTTCTTCGGGAAGTATTAAATTATCTAGGTCGTCATTCAATACATATTGATATTGCTCTTTCACAAAATCCGAGATATCTTCAATTAAAATTATATCTTCTTTAGCATAGGATTTAATGAACTCATTTCTCAAACCTATCTGAATTGCCCTTCTTTCCAATTTGTTTCCAAAAGGATCATGATCCGGATCCCACTGCAATCTCACAGAAGATTCTTTAATCTGATCCTGCCATTGTTCCCTCAAAACTCCCAATCGTTCGTTATAAGAAGAATACACGGCATTTGCCAAATATTTTTTGAAAGCATCCATTTTCAAATGTATCGCCAAAACAGATTCCTGATCTTCTTTTCTTCCCCAACCATTTCGATACATCATCCAAAGGAAATTAGGCTTAATCCAGGTCATTCTTTCCAGACTGAATGCTCCGCCGAAATATTGATTTTTAACAGCAAATTCACCAATTTCTTTTCTGTATGACTGATAAACAATAATTTTCTCATCATCATATTGAGCCATAATATGATGCCCTTCTTTCGGCCAATCTTGTAGTTGTTCTTTATATTTTTTTAAATTGAGTTTCATTTAATAATTTTTAAATAACAATTTCTATCTGTATTTATAATTTCTATAAAATGTTTTTGCTTTTCAACTTTACATTATTATAAAACATATACTTCTAGATTTTTTTCAGCAGCGTTCTTTCAATAATGGATACATGGTTATACCTTATTTCTTCTCGAATTATTTTTTAGAATACATTACATCTGTCCTCAAGACATATTTTAAACCACTGATTAACGTTTTTCCTTCATGTCTTAATGGATGATAAAAAACCAACACAGAGCCTTTCTTCGGCGGTACAGTGAACAGATTTTCAAATTCAGTTTCTCCTCCTTCAAAATCATCATTCAGATAAATTAAAAAGGTGTAAAAACTTACTTCATTTTCGTTTCTTTCGTAACTTCCATCTTTATGCATTCTGAACAGTTGCCCCGGTAAATATTTATAAACCCTGAACATTTCATTAAAACCTGACAGATTATATATTCCCGCTTTTTCCGGTAAGAATTCTTTTGCCTTTTGAAAAAGATCTTCAGCCATATTTTCATCAAATATCATAAGCCTTTCATTATTTCTTATTCCTTTGCTCATGACCTGTCTTCCGTGTATATTTATTTTAGCTTCTTCGAAAGTCTCTTTCTCTGCTCTTTTTATATATTCATCACATTCTTCATCAGTCAGAAAGCTCTCTATAATAAAAATCTGTGGGTGTAAATCTTTCTTTTTCATAATTAATGATTTATGTTTGATTATTTTAATTCATCTCTTATCTCCATTAAAGCAAATCCTAAAAGGTTTTCACCTTCCCAGTGAGATGGATTTTTAGCTCTCGGATCAGTTTCCAACATTCCGATTCCCCAGATTGTATCGTATGGACTGGCTTCTACCAAAATCTTATCATTTGTTGAAATCAAAAATTCTTTAAACTTTTCATTTTGAGAAAATTTTAACAGATTTCCCCGTTTTACGATTTCATATTTATGTTCATCCCAGATTTTCGGATCAAAATTTTTCACCTTTCTACCTAAACTTTTTGCCTGATTAGGAGAATTAGAATTTAATATTTTTTCTAAAATTTCATAATCATTGAATAATTTTGCTTTTCCTTCCATCATATAATGCTCAGCAGTTTTATAACTTATTCCATTTTCTTGAAACTCAAAAGGAAACCATTGACTGAAACATGCTTTTGTAATTTCATCTTTTACCGTATGTCCCCAAAAGAATAAAAATTCTAGTTTCTCTTTTCTTTGATATTTATCAATTATATTTTTTAATGTGTATTTCATTATTGCGTTATTATTACACAAATGTAAAAGAATATGATTTTACAATCCAAAATTATTTGCGTTAAATTTACACTAATTAATTTAACTAGTTGATTTACAGCAGTAAAAATTTATTTAATTTCAAAATAAAATCCCTGTTCTTCCAGTTCTTTATATTTCTCCTGATTGAAAGTAAATAATTTTCCGGGTCTGCCGCTTCCTTCTTTTTTTACGGTATTGGTGTCATGAAGCAAACCATAACTCATAATTTTTTTACGAAAATTTCTGCGGTCGATTTCCTGTCCGATAATAGTTTTGTAAAGGTTTTCAAGGTCTGAAAAGGGAAATTCTTCATTGAGAAGATTGAAGCCAATCGGTTGATACTGGATTTTTGTACGGAGTCTTTTTAATGCCGTATCAATTATTGTTTGATGATCAAAAGCTAATTTAGGAAGCTGATTAACACTAAACCATTGGGCATCATCCGCGTCTGAATCGGCAAAGAGTTCATGATAAGATGGGTTCACAAGACCCAAATACGCTATTGAAACGACTCTGTTTCGAGGATCACGACCCACATTGCCAAAAGTATAGAGTTGTTCCAAAAAATCAGGCTTTATGCCTGCTTCCTCGTAGAGTTCTCTTTTCACTGCTTCATCCAGATTTTCGCCGTCCAAAACCAATCCACCCGGAAGTGCCCAACCTCCTTTGAAAGGTTCAATCTTCCTTTTAATTAAAAGAAGTTGCAGGTCTTTTTTATCAAAATAACCAAAAATTACTGCATCTACGGCAACTTTTATATCCTGTATCTTTTTGGGAGACTCCATTGTATTAATTTGCGTTATGAATACACAAAATTACACTTTAGAAGCATCATTATCAAGTTTAAAATAAAAAAACTTTTCTGTAAATATTTTATTAAATTTATAAACAACTTAAAACTAAACAATTATGAAAAATTTATTCTTTGCAGCATGTACCGCTTTTCTGTTTATAGCTTGTGATAAAGTGAAAATGAATGTAAAAACTGAGAAAACTGAAGAATGGAAACCTATAGATTCTGCAACAGCAAATAAGGCATGGATGGAATATGCAACTCCCGGAGACATGCAAAAAATGCTGGCAAAATCTGATGGAGTCTGGACAGGAGCCAATACAACCTGGATGGAAAACGGAGCAAAACCTATTACAAGTACATCTGAAGCGACCAATAAAATGATTTTTGACGGACGTTATCAGGTAAGTGAACATAAAGGAAATTTTATGGGGATGCCTTTCGAAGGAATGAGTGTAACAGGATATGATAATGCTAAAAAGAAATTCGTAAGCAATTGGATCGACAATATGGGAACAGGAATTATGAATATGGAAGGCGAATGGAATCCGTCTACGAAATCTATTGAATTTAAAGGAAAAATGACTGATCCGGCAAGGCCCGGAAAAGATTGTGAGGTAAGAGAAGTTTATACTTTTGTGGATGACAATACTCAGAAAATGGAAATGTATGGACCAGATGGAAAGACAGGAAAAGAATTTAAAACGATGGAAATAGTATTTACCCGTAAAAAATAATTAATAAAAACCCGCAGACTGATCTGCGGGTTTTTACTTTATCTTTTGCCTTTTACTTGGCTTTTAATCATTAAGCTTTAATACCGCCATGAACGCCGATTGTGGTACTTCTACCCTACCAATCTGCTTCATTTTCTTCTTACCTTCTTTCTGCTTCTCCAAAAGTTTTCTCTTTCTGGAAATATCACCACCATAACATTTTGCGGTAACGTCTTTTCTTAATGCCTTAATGGTTTCTCTTGCAATAACTTTTGTTCCTAATGCCGCCTGGACAGCAATATCAAACTGTTGTCTCGGAATAAGCTCACGAAGTTTTTCACACATTCTTTTACCAATGTAATAAGCGTTAGAATCGTGAATCAATGAAGATAAGGCATCTACCATATCTCCGTTGATCAGGATATCCATTTTTACCAATTTAGAAGCTCTGAATCCAATTGGATGGTAATCGAATGATGCATATCCTTTAGAAATAGATTTTAATCGGTCATAGAAGTCGAAAACAACTTCCGCTAGAGGCATGTTAAAAATTAATTCTACTCTTTCTGAAGTTAAATAACTCTGATTAACGATTTCTCCTCTTTTTTCAATACAAAGCGTCATTACAGATCCCACAAAGTCAGATTTTGTAATGATAGAAGCTTTAATATATGGTTCTTCCACTCTGTCCATTGTTGAAGGATCCATCATTTCAGATGGGTTGTTAATCAAAATCGGAACATCCGGTTCTTTTTTAGTATATCCAAAATAAGAAACGTTCGGAACCGTTGTGATCACGTTCATATTAAACTCTCTATCAAGACGTTCCTGAACGATTTCCATATGAAGCATTCCTAAGAATCCGCAACGGAAACCGAAACCAAGCGCTGCAGAACTTTCGGGTTCGAAAACCAAAGAAGCATCATTCAGCCTTAATTTTTCAAGAGAGAATCTTAATTCCTCAAAATCCTCGGAATCAATCGGATAAATACCCGCAAATACCATTGGTTTTACTTCCTCAAATCCATCAATTGGACCAGGTGCAGGTTTTTCAAAAGAAGTGATTGTATCTCCTACTTTTACCTCTCTTGCATCTTTAATACCCGAAACCAGATATCCTACGTCCCCACAACCGATTGTTTTCTTTGGAACCTGCTTCAACTTCAAAGTACCCACCTCATCAGCTCCATATTCTTTACCTGTTGCAAAGAATTTGATTTTTTCGTTTTTAGAAATACTTCCGTTTACTACTTTGAAATAAGCTTCGATCCCTCTGAAAGGATTATAAACCGAGTCAAAAATCAAAGCCTGAAGCGGAGCGTCGGGATCTCCAACCGGAGCCGGAATTCTTTCCACGATTTGCTCTAACAAATGGTGAACTCCTTCTCCTGTTTTTCCTGAAACTCTTAGTACATCTTCATATTCGCAACCGATTAAATTCATAATTTCATCGGTTACTTCTTCAGGATTTGCAGAAGGAAGGTCAATTTTATTCAAAATCGGGATGATTGTCAAATCATTTTCTAATGCTAAATACAAATTACTAATAGTCTGCGCCTGAATACTTTGAGCAGCATCTACAATAAGAAGTGCCCCTTCACAGGCAGCAATTGAACGGGAAACTTCGTAAGAAAAATCTACGTGCCCCGGTGTATCAATAAGATTTAATATAAATTTTTCGCCTTTATATTCATAATCCATCTGGATAGCATGAGATTTAATGGTAATCCCACGTTCTTTCTCCAAATCCATATCATCCAGCGTCTGAGACTGTAATTCTCTCTGAGTTACCGTATTGGTATACTCCAAAAGACGATCCGCCAAAGTACTTTTACCGTGGTCAATATGAGCGATTATGCAAAAATTTCGTATGTTTTTCATTTAAGAATCTTGTAATTTGCAAAGATAAGAAAATGCAAGAGAATTCCTTATTCTTAATTTTTATCGGGTGAAAATTAATTTCCAAAGTTCACAAAACGCGGAATATCTACTCCAAAAGAGTTCATGGGTAAAAGATTGTTTCGATTGCTGTTAAAATCAAAAACAGAATTATTATCAAAAGGCACACGCGGATAATAAGTAAAGGAAACCTGAATTCTGTTGAAAACAAGAAAAGGATTATTAATCAGAACACCTACTCCTATTTTTGTGTTCATATTGGTTTTCAGAAGTTTATCATCCGGCATTCCCAACCAGCCTACCGCTGCTGTTAAATACGGACTGAAATGAAAGTTTTTCCAGGTCTTATTGATAAAAAGCTGAAGCTGATATCTTAAAACAAGTTTTTTGGTTCCGATATAATCTGCTGTGTAAACAGGAAATTCATCTGCTGAAGAAAGATTAATCCTGTCTTTGTAAGAATAATTATGTTCCGGATTTCCCAATGCTAAAGTTGGAGAAAAAAAGTGTCTGGCTTTCGCAAATTTCCAGTCCATGAGATTGGTAAAATAGGTTCCGTCCAGACGGAAAGATTCACGGTTTTGTCTGTCTTCATTAAAGAATCTTCCAAACTGAGCTTTCAAGGTAAAATATCCGATATTTGTAAAATTACCATAAGAGGCAGAAATTCCGGCATAAGGGATCACATCTTTACTTCTCGATAAAGCACCGGCTGTTATATTAACCGAATTTCCGTAAGCAATATCTTCCGGCAGATCATATTGAAAAATATTTTTATGAACCGAGAACTTTCGCTGAATATATCCAACAGACATCAGAAAACTGCTGTAAGACCTGAAATACTGGAATTGGTCAATAGCTGGACTGTCTTTGTATTGATAATTCTGAAATCGGCCTACTAAAGCAATATTACTGGATACTTTTTCACGCGGATCTGAAGAAACAGGAATCTGATACCCTCCCCACAAATCCTGGCTATAGACTTTGATCTGAGCTTCAGGAAATGTAGTCTCTGATTCTATCGGAAGCAAGACATTCCGCATAAAATATTCAAAACTCAACCCTCCTGCCCATTTAGTTAATGGCGAGAAAAAATCTCTTGTAATGTTAAAATTGATTCTTTCATTTTTGGAAAAATCCCTTTCTCCCAGAATCTGAGCATTGATGTATGAACCCCAAAGGTTGTATGCTGTATAACTTCCCAAAAAGTAATTCTGCTTTTCTTTGGAATCATTTCTATAAAGGAAGTCAAATTCGTGCCCTAATCCTAATATATTTTCTTCTGTAACTCCCAATCCAATCTTACTTCCGGAATAACTCAGTCTTGGCTTCAAACTCCACGAATCAAGAACTTTTACCACAACATCAATAGAATCTTTGGAAGAAGTACTATCCGAAATACTGATATTAACCCTGTTTATAAAAGGCATTGTTCTAAGCAAACGCTCAGATTCATAAATTTTCTGGGCATTATATTCTTCTCCTTTTTGAAAAAGTAAATAATTATTAACCGTAGAGACTTTCGTATTGGCATGAAGATGATTGGTAAACCAATCGTACCATTTTGATTTCTCTTTTTTATCTTCAGAACCATATCCAAACGGGTCAATGGTTTGTATTCTGATATTTCTGATGTGTCTTCCTTTATAAGTTTCCTGCAACAGTTTTTCTGTAGTGGTCCTCACAGAAGCAGAATCCGCTTCCCTGCGAAATATGAAACGATGAAAGAATTTAGTCACTTTTCTTTTATCAGAAAATTCTTCGATCTTATAATAAATCGAATCTTTCTTTTCTTGAGCATAAAAAAAAGAAAAACAGGTTAAAAAGAAAATTAAAACTACAATTGATTTGCTCATCAAGAATTAAAAATACGATAAAGTTTTAGTATCAATTTATAAGCCAAGAAGATTACAAAAATTAAACGACCCTCACAAATAAATTATGAGAGTCGTCCAACATTAAAAAAATAAACTATTATGGGGTTTGCTTAGGTCTTGAATTATTATCATTTCCATGAGGCTTTCTTTCATTCATCTTATCTCTCATCATTCCCTCAGATTGAAACAATTTCAAAACTTTTTGGCAAGGAATTATCTGTTGCATTTTTTCTGCATATTTTTTTCTGTTATCCAATAGTTTCTGCCCTACTTCAAAGCTCTGCTGAAGCTTAGTTTTGGCTTCCTCATCAGATAAGGTTTCAGGGTTAAAATTGGAATTAAACTGACTCTTTATCTGTCTCTGGCTATCCAAATATTCATTATAAATCTCCGTGAATTCAGTTTTATCACTCGGGTCAATATTCAGATTATCCATCACCATATTGTTCCTGAACTTAGTAAGAAGCGCTTTTCTTTCTTCAGGCGAAAGATTATTGATAACCTCCTTCCTTTGTTTGGGATCCATTTTTTTCCAGTCATAGTCTGTCCTTTGTGCATTTAAAACAAAACTATAAATGATAAAAAGTGCAAATAATATCTTTTTCATCCTTTCTTTTAATTATATAAATCCAAATAAACATCCTGTGTTGAATTACTTGCCAATTCTGATATTTCAGAATTAGTAAACGATTCCAAATACTCGTTCATTTGTGCTTCATTATGTTTCGGAACAAGCTTTACTGTTTGAGATTTCATTTTTTCACCTCCATTGCTGTTGTCCTGAACATAAGAAGTTTTATTATTCTGATTTTCAATTGTTTGATTATTATTTTCAACAGAAGTTAAATCAGATTTTAAAGTTTCATAAGCTATTTCGCTTTCTGTTTTGGATTCCTGATTATTCATGGCAAATGTTTCCTGAGAATTTTCTTTTCCTTTTGAATCATCATTATTTAAAACAAAAGTTACCCCAAAAATTAATGCTAATGATGCAGCAGCTGCATAAGCCCAATTTAATTTGAAGATTGGAACTTTTTTAGCAGGCAACACATTGTTTAATACATTCTCTTGGATGTTCTCAAACAGATTTCCAGGAATTCTGTAAATATTTTTACGTTCTAATTTTTCCAGATCAAAATCATTGAACCCACCCAAAACCTTTCCCTGAATATTTTCAAATAAATTTTCAGGGATTTTATAAATGTTTTTACGTTCTAATTTTTCCAGATCAAAGTCTTTCATCTCAGTTTTTTCAAAAATTATCTTTCGTAATTTTCTTTAATATATTCTTCTATTTTTTGTTTGGCATAATGATAATTTGTTTTTAATGTTCCTACCGACATATCCACAATTTTAGATATCTCTTCATAGGGCAAATCATCATAATACCGCATCATAAATACCAGTTTCTGCTTTTCGGGCAGGCTTTGTATAGCCTTCTGTAATAAGATTTGTATTTCTTCAGCATTTCCTTCCGTATTGTCGGCAACAAGATTCTGCATATAATATTCAGGATCTTCATCAGATTTCTGCATTTTTTTCATCTTATTTACCTGCTGTAATGCTTCGTTGGTAGCAATTCTGTACAGCCATGTGTACAACTGACTATCATTTTTGAACTGGTGAAAATTCTGATAAGCTTTAATAAAAGTCTCCTGCAAAGCGTCTTGAGCAATAGCTCCATCCACAATAATTCTTCTTATGTGCCAATACAATCTACTTTGATAAGCATCCATCAGAGCACGAACTCCTTTTTCCTGAGTTCGTGGATCTTGCATCAACGAAATAATTTCCGCGTCCTTAATCTTCATAAGATGCTTTCATTGTTTTGGATTACAAAAATATCTAAAAGTTAAATTACTTATTCAATTTTTAGTCCAAATATCAAAAATAATATCAGATAGTTATGTTTATTTTACTTACGGATTGAATATTAAAATCAGATATCACGATTATATCCTTCTTTTTTCAAAACTAAACCTAAAACCTTATCTTTGTTTTATGCAAATTGTAATCATTGGTTCCGGAAATGTAGCCTATCATATGGCAAAAGCTTTTGTTTTGAATAACATTCCATTAGCTCAGGTTTTTGGAAGAAACGAAACAGAACTGAAAAAAATTTCTGAAGAATTAAAAGTTCCTTTTTCAACAGAAAATTTAGAAGATGCAGATTTATACATCCTTTGTGTGAGTGATAATTCAGTAGAAACTGTTTCTAAAATCATTACTAAAAAAGACTGTCTGGTTACTCATACTTCAGGATCCTTGCCGAAAGAAATTCTGGCAGGGGAGTACAGAAAATCAAGTCTTTATCCATTACAAACCTTTTCAAAATCAAAAGAACTCGACTATTCCGATATCCCGTTTTTTGTAGAGGCCGAAAATGAAGAAGACAAGAAAGTTTTGCTTGAATTGGCTTCTAAAATATCCCGAAAAGTAATGGAAAGTACTCATGAAAAGAGAAAATATATTCATTTAACAGCAGTTTTTGCCTGCAATTTTGTGAATCATCTCTTTTCCAGAGCTAAAGAAATTTCAGATGCTCAGGAAATTCCTTTCGATTATTTTTTACCATTAATTGATGAAACGGTGCAGAAAATTCATGAAATTGAACCTCAGTCTGCACAAACCGGACCTGCGGTAAGAAATGATAAAAGAATCCTTGAATTGCATGAACAACTGCTAAAGGATGAAAGTCTGGAGATTTATAAAACAATGAATCATTCCATTCAGAAAATGTATAATTTATAAAAATGAGTTATAAAGAGAAATTAAAAGATATTAAAGCATTTGTCTTCGATGTAGATGGTGTTTTTACAGATGGCAGCGTTTATCTGATGCCCGGAGGAAATATGTGCAGAGTGATGAATGTATTGGATGGATATGCAGTCGTTAAAGCCTTAAAAAACAATTATTTAATCGGAGTGATTACAGGAGGAAATGATGAAATGGTAAAACACAGAATCAATTATCTCGGAATTGAAGATTATTATCCAAAATCTCATAATAAATTGGAGGATTTTGAAGATTTTAAAAAGAAATACAATCTTAAAAACGAAGAAATTTTAACGATGGGGGATGATTTACCAGATATTCATATCATGGAAAACTCTGCCATTGCAGCTTGTCCGAAAAATGCTGTTCCTGAGGTGAAAGCAGTTTCAGATTATATTTCTTCAATAAAAGGAGGGAACGGAGCGGTAAGAGACATCATTGAGCAGGTAATGAAAGTTCAGGGAAAATGGCATGATGACAATACTCAATCTATTTAATTGCTGAAAATGAAGATATTATTAGCCTCACAATCACCAAGAAGAAAAAAGCTTTTATCGAATTTAGGCTTTGAGTTTGAAGTGGTAAAAATTGATTGTGAAGAAATTGTTCCTAAGCATATTAAAGTAGGAGAGGCGGCAGGTTATCTGTCTGAATTAAAAGCAAGTGCCTTCCGAAAACTGCAAGAAAACGAAGTTTTATTGACCGCTGATACGGTTGTAGCTATTGATCATCAATTTCTTGGCAAACCACAAAACGAAGAGGACGCCAGAAAAATGTTACAGTCGCTTTCAGGAAAAACCCATCAGGTTTATACCGGAATTACCATTAAAACTTTAGATAAAACTATTACCGAAACCGATGTTGCTGATGTTGAATTGGATCATTTAGCAGCCAGCGAAATAGAATATTATATCCAGAACTACAAACCTTTCGATAAAGCGGGAAGCTATGGAATCCAGGAATGGCTTGGAATGGCAAAAATCAAAAAGATACAAGGTAGCTTTTATACGATTATGGGACTTCCTACTCATTTAGTTTACAAAATTTTGAAAGAATTATAAAGAGTTTCAATATAAAATTTTATTATTTTTACAAAATCATCAAATCTGCTGATAATAAAATGTAGATTAGCGAGTTATATTGAATAATGAAAAAGAAAATTTTATTCCTTTTAACAGCCTGTATCGTAGTTTCTTGCGGAATGAAAGTCAAGAAGCCGGAACAACGATCCAAATTTTTAAAAGGTTTTTCCACATACTATAATACTCTTTTTAATGCTAAAGACGCACTAAATACTGAGTTTCAGACCCGGGATAAGGCACATAAAGATAATTTTTATGCGCCTTATATCCCTATTCTTACCTATGAAGATCAGCCTTTGGGAAGTGATCTGGGACAGTCTGCGGCGTTTGCAGAGAATTCAATGAAAATGGGAGGAATAAATGGTAGAGAAGAAGGTAACAAAACGGCGCCTAATCAACCTCAGGGAATGTCTGGTATTCCGGGAAATCCTCAAGATCCGAACCAGGCAACTCCAAAAGGAGCAAGTGCATTAGAAATTTCTGAAGCAAAAGCTTTAAAAGCTATTAATAAATATTCGGTCATTAAAAACGGTGAAGAAAAGAATAAAGCCATTTTTGATGCTTATATGATTCTTGCACAGTCAAGACTTTATCAGAATAAACCTTTGGAAGCTCTTGATGCACTGAACTACGTTTTTTCTAATATGAAAGGCGATAAAAGGCTTCCTTTAGCTTATATTTATCAAGGTGCGGCTTATTCTCAAATGAAAAACTATAATAAAGCTCATGAGATCTTTGCCAGACTTAAGGATGAGAAAATCAGTAAAGATTATAAAAAATTACTGACTATTTATCATTCTGAATCTCTCCTGGATGCGGGAAGAAAAGAAGAGGCGGTAAAAGAACTGGATCTTGCTTATGAAGTAAATACAAACAGAAAATTAAAAAGCAGAATTGCCTACTTACGAGGGCAGGTTTTAGAAAATCTGGGACAGAATGAAAAAGCCAGAGAAAGCTTTTTAGCCGCTTATAAATACGCCAATGATTTTGAATTTGAAGTAAAATCTCAGATCGCCATAGCAAAGACCTTCAATGGAAAAGGAGACTACAGCGGCGCCAGGAAATATCTTGAAGACATCAGTAAAAAAGGAACGTATGGCTCCAGAAAAAATGAATTTTACTATGCATTAGGACTGATGGCTAACAAAGCCGGAAAAACAGATGAAGCCCAGCAATTTTTCAGAAAATCTTTGAAAGAGAAAGTTTCGGATCAGCAGCTCCGCGGACTGACTTATTATGAGATAGGAAAAGGGTATTTAGACAAAAACGATTATATCGGAGCAGGAATTTATTATGATTCTGCATTAGCTGTAATGACTTACCCGCCTTCTAAAATCCTTTTACAAGATCAGGCATCTTATATTAAGAAAATATCTAAAAACTATTATCTGATCAAGAAAAATGATAGTATCATTGCTTTAGCTAAAATGAGTCCTGAGCAAAAAACAGACTTTTTCACAAAATATATTGCTAAGATAAAGGCAAAAGAAGAAAAAGAGGAACTGGAAAGAAGACGTGCCGAGAGAAGCAAAGGTTTTGATACAGGAGATTATAGTTCTACTTCCATTTTTGCTAACAGTTCCAATTCTTTTGAAGACTTTGGAGTTGCTACTAAAGGTTTCTATTTTGCCAACACAGGTACTGTAAGCAAGGGAACATCCGCATTTAGACAGACGTGGGGAGACAGAGCGCTTTCTGATAACTGGCGTTATTCTAAGAAAATGGCCACTCTTGAAGATATGAAAAACGAAGCGTTAGGAACCACTTCTATACCTAATCCGAGACGTTTTGAAACGGCCTATTATATTGAACAAATTCCGAGTGAAATAAGCCAATTAAAAAAGGATAGAGATACTGCTTCTCTGGGATTGGGTGTCATGTATCAGAATTATTTTACCAATACACCCTTGGCGACAAAAACATTATATAATCTGGTAGATGTAAAGCCTGAAGAAAAAGTAATGCTTCAAGCTTTGTACGAAATTTTTGCCATGAATTATGAAAAAAATCCACAGGCAGCCGAAAGGGCAAAACAAATTCTTTTGACCGATTATCCGTACACTTCTTATGCAGAATTCGTAAGAAATCCTAAGAGCAATACTTTTGTAAAATCATCTGAAGATGTGGAAAACAAATATAAAGAAGCATATGCTCTATATGAAGCTGAAAAATTTGCAGAAAGTAAGGCTATTTTGGATCAGGCTATCCAGCAATATCCCAAAGATGCATTAATACCTAAATTATATCTTTTAAATGCCTTTAATTCAGGGAAAGCCAATGGAAAAGAAGTTATGATTCTTCAATTGGAGCAAATCGCCTTAAACTATACCAAAACCCCTGAAGGAATAAAAGCTAAGGAAATGCTTAATTACCTAAAAAGTGATATCAAGTTTCAGCCAACGGATAACAAGGGCAATTCTGTTCCACAAAACAAAATAAATAATAACGTTGTGCCCCAGCAGCCAAACAATGCTCCTCAACAAATGGGAACATTGAATGAAAGCAGCAACAAGCCTCCAAAAAAACCAAATAATAATCCTCCGGGAATGCAGGTTCCAAACACCAATCCTGTTCCTGCAAAACCTCAATAAAAACAAAAAAGCGAAGATTAATTTCTTCGCTTTTTATATGTCTTGCCTATTTTTGTTATATAAAATCTTCCGGTTTCTTTTTCTTTACCCCATGAAAATCTTTAAGATAAAAAGGCTCGAAGTAAGCTATATCTTCAAACTCTTTTTTATTGATTTTCTCAAGGCTCTTTTTAATTAAATATTGTGCAGAAGGGTAGATGTCTTCATTATACTCAGCATTGGGAAGCCGTAAAATTTCTTTCGCCTTTTTAGCGCCATCTCCTACAAATACTATTTTTTTATCTTTAAATTCTTCAAAAGAATGCTCATCTAAAATTTTAGCTTCTGTACCAGAAACCTCTTCTCCCGTTTTTCCGTCATAAACGGCCGTATAGACCTCCATTCTTCTTGCATCGATTAAAGGAATGATCAACTCATAGTTTTTATCTAAAAAAGGCTCTATCATGCTTTCTAAAGAATTCACTGCAACCAATGGGACTTTTAACCCATAACAAAAACCTTTTGCAGAAGAAGCACCAATTCTTAATCCGGTATAAGAACCCGGACCTTTACCCAATGAGACAGCTTCGATATCTTTCATGGAAATTCCGGCCCCTTCCAAAGCCCATTCTACAAAAATGTGAAGACTCTCAGACTGTTTATAATTATCGGAAACTTCCTCCGTAAGACACAGTAATTTTTCATCATCTGAGATTGCTACCGAGCAGTTTTTCGAAGAAGTTTCTAGATATAAAATTTTCATTTTTTCAGTAATAATTTAATCGTTTAGCAATTTAAATACTAAACATTTCTGCAAATTTAAACCATTATTTCGAGACTACTTTCTGTAAATCGTTCTAGGTTCTGCCTGAGCTGTCGGATAAATCGTCATATCCGAAATGCAGACATGTTTCGGAGCATTCACACAATAAGCAATAGAATCAGCAATATCTTCAGCTTTTAAAGGTTCATATCCTGCATATACTGTTGCCGCTTTTTCACTGTCTCCTTTAAATCGTACCATAGAAAAATCGGTTTCTACAGCTCCCGGTTGAATATTGGTAATCTTAATACCGAATTCCGTTAATTCGATCCTCATTCCTTCAGAAATTACATCAACCGCTTTTTTGGTTGCACAATAGACAACTCCGTTTGCATACGTTTGTCTTGCAGCTATCGAACTGATGTTTACAATATGTCCGGAATTTCTTTCTTTCATTCCCGGAATAATCATTTTGGAAACATACAAAAGCCCTTTCACATTTCCATCAATCATTGAATCCCAATCATCTGTTTTTCCTGCCGAAAGAGGATCCAAACCATGTGCATTTCCTGCATTATTAATCAGAACATCAATATTTTTCCATTCTGCAGGAAGTGAATTGATCGCTGTTTCTACTTCATTTAAATTTCTTACATCAAATTTTAAACTAAATATTTCGGTGATTTCTGATAATTCTGCTTTTACTGATTCTAAAACCTCAGATCTTCTTCCACAAATAATAATTCGGTTTCCTTGTTTAGCAAATAACTCTGCTGTAGATTTTCCTATTCCGGAGGTCGCTCCGGTTACTAATATTGTTTTCATTTTATTGTAAAATGTATAAAAAAATGCTTAATTCTTTTAGTTGGCATCAAATGCTTCAAAAGCATTTTCGATATGCTCTATATTTAAATTTCTTTTTTCATCGGGAAGAACAGAAATAATATCAAATCTCACTTCCTGATTTTTATTAAATTCTTCTAAATAATGATTGGCTGCAGAAACGATCAACTTTATTTTGGTTTTAGTAACCGCTTCCTGAGGCAGCATAAAAGCATCTGTAGAACGCGCTTTTACTTCTGTGACAATAATTAAATTATCTTTTTCAGCAATAATATCAATTTCAGCTTTTTGAAACCTGAAATTTCTCACTAAGATTTTATAGCCATTTTTCAGTAAATATTCAACTGCTAAATCTTCTGCTTTTTTTCCGAAATCGTTGTGAGTTGCCATTTTTCAGTAAACTAAAATTTGAAAATTATCAAAACTCAATCTTTACTTTATCAGAAACTACCATTTTAATATGGCTTCCGATAATCAGAGGTCGGTTGTCTTTAATATGACCATTTGGAAAACCAAAAACAACCGGAAAACTATACTTTGAAATTCTGTCTGAAATCAACTGATAGGCAAATTCATCAAAACTTTCTTCATATTGTTTGTTCTCTTTTTCATCACCCATATTGGTCATTCCACCCACAATCAGCCCTGAAATTTTATTGAAAACTCCCGCCAATTCAAGACTCATGATCATCCTGTCTAGTGCATAAAAGTTTTCTCCGATATCTTCAATGAAAAGAATTTTATCTTTAAAGTCAAAAGAATATTGAGTTCCTAAAAGTGCATAAATCAGTGCTAAATTTCCTCCAATCAATTCTCCTTCAATACGACCTTGTTTATCAAATTGATGCGATTTTAAGCTGTATTTTGGAGTTTTCCCTTTTAAAATATCGAAAATCAGATCATAGCTTTCCTCCGTTACTCCAAAACCGGATGTTTTAATAGTTTGTCCGTGAATGGAAGCAAAGCCTTTTTTTAACAAATAACTTTGGATGACCGTATTATCAGAATAACCAATATACCATTTCGGATTTTTGGTAAAATTTTTAAGATTGAGATCCTGAATCAGATGCTGACAGCCATAACCACCCCTGGAAGCCCAGATTGCAGCTATTTCATTATCATTTAATGCCCAATTAATATCTTTTAATCTTTCCTGTTCCGTTCCAGCGTAATTGTATCCTTTGGAAAATTTAGTGTAAAGATGCTCACCCAAAACAGGTTCATACCCTTTACTTTTAATCATTTCAATTCCTTTTTCCAATTGAGAGGCCTCTACAGCTCCTGCAGGAGAAATTACAGCTATTTTATCACCTTTTGAAAGGGACTTTGGGAAGATAATTTTTGTCATTTGGTCTTTTGATATTTTACTTCAGTTTTCTCAGCCTCTTCCAATCGTTTATCGAACTGATTGAATTTTTTAAAGCTTTGCAAAAAGATAAAGAAACTGAATATAATAAGGATTCCGCCTACAATTCTTCTGATCTTATTCGCCAGTTTCTGAGTTAATTTATCATGGAATTGTTTCGCTAAAAATATTTTGATTAGGTCTATGAACAGGTAAGTCCCGATAACAATCCCAATGTATAAAATAAAATTGCCGGTATCCGGATATTGATTCCTTACCGAAATCACCGTTACCAGCCAAAAAAGTATTACTCCTACATTTAAAAGATTGAAGAAAAAACCATTAATAAAAGTTTTGAAATAATTCTGATTAATGATTTTTTCTTCACCTGGCATATGCATTTTGGTTTTCGTCACCATCATTACAATTCCGTAAACAAAAATAAGAATGGATGTAATTCTGTAAAAACCGGGATGTTTGTCGATCAAAGTCACAATGTCTGCACTCGCATAATAGGCTGCTAAAATGCATAACAGGTCTGCAGAGATAACTCCTAAATCTAATGCTAAAGCATGTTTCGGTCCTCTGGAAAAACTGGTTTCTATTAAAAGGAAAAAGATAGGTCCTATAAAAACCAGACTCAGCATGAATCCTAATACAACAGCAGATAATATAAGTTCAAACATTCAGTATTTTTTCAAAATGAAAACTAAATTTCCATTTCATTTTATACAAATTTAAACTTTATGATTTAATTAATCAACTATCTTGAAGTCCAACTGCTTTTGAATCAAGTTTGCTTTTACCACTTTGATCTGAACATTGTCCCCCAACTGGTATTTTTTACCATGCTTCATTCCGTAAACAGCATGAGTTTTGGCATCATACATATAAGAATCATCCACCAAATCTCTCAACTTGATCAGTCCTTCCGCACCGTTCTCAGGAATCTCTACCCAAAAACCAAATTCTGCAACTCCGGAAATCACACCATTGAAAGTTTCTCCCAAATGTTTTTCCATGAATTTCACCTGCATGAACTTGATGGAATCTCTTTCTGCATCAGCTGCCAGTCTTTCCATAGAGCTGCAGTGTTTGGCTTTTTCTTCCAGATCAGCTTTGTTTGGAGATTTACCGCCGTCTAAATAATGCTGCAGCAATCTGTGAGCAATTAAATCCGGATAACGACGGATAGGAGAGGTGAAATGGCTATAATAATCAAAACCAAGACCGTAGTGACCAATTGGTTCAGTAGAATATACCGCCTTACTCATACTTCGCATTGCCAGCGTTTCAATCATATTTTCTTCGCCTTTACCTTTTACATCGTGCAATAACCTGTTTAAAGATTCAGCAACTTTTTTGGTATTGGCAAGATCCATTTTATATCCGAAAGTGGAAACAAAATCTCTCAGAGACTCAAGTTTTGCAGGATCCGGATCATCGTGAACTCTGTAAATAAATGTATTCTGAGTAACATCACCTTTTTTGTTTAAAGAAATAAATTCCGACACTTTTTTATTGGCCAGTAACATAAATTCTTCAATCAGGTGGTTGGAATCTTTACTTATTTTAAAATATACTCCGATAGGTTCGTTATTTTCATCAAGATTGAATCGGACTTCACTTCTGTCAAAGGTGATCGCCCCATTTTTGATTCTTTGCTGACGCATGATTTTCGCCAGTTTATCTAAAACAAGGATTTCTTCTTTAAAATCTCCATCCTTTCCTTCAATTCTTTCCTGGGCTTCTTCATAAGTAAATCTTCTGTCTGAATGAATCACCGTTCTCCCAAACCATTGTTTCTTGATTTCAGCATTATCATTTAATTCGAAAATTGCTGAAAATGTAAATTTATCTTCGTGCGGACGTAGTGAACAAACATCATTGCTCAAAACTTCCGGAAGCATCGGCACAACGCGGTCTACCAAATATACCGAAGTGGCTCTCTGGTAGGCTTCATCATCAAGAATAGTTCCCGGAACCACATAATGTGAAACATCAGCAATGTGAACTCCGATTTCCCAGTTTCCGTTTTCTAATTTTCTGATAGATAAAGCATCATCAAAATCTTTGGCATCTTTCGGGTCGATGGTAAAAGTAGTAATGCTTCGCATATCCCTACGTTTTGCTACTTCTTCGTCATTAATGCTTCTGTCGATTTTATCAGCCTCTCTTTCCACTTCTTCAGGGAATTCGTAAGGTAAGCCGTATTCTGCAAGAATAGAGTGAATCTCTGTTTCATGTTCTCCCGGAGCTCCCAGCACCTGGATAATTTCTCCTTCAGGATTTTTATCTCCCGGTCTCCATTCTGTCATTTTTACGATCACCTTATCACCGTCTTCAGCACCCCCGAATTTTCCTTTCGGAATAAAAATATCTGTATTGATAGACTTTTTATCGCAAACAACAAATCCGAAATCTTTATGAGTTACAACTTGTAAAGTTCCAACAAATTCGGTTCTTGTTCTTTCTAACACTTCCAGAACCGAACCTTCCAGTTTTTTCCCTTTGTAAGTGTAGGTTACAATTAAAACTTTATCTCCCTGCAAAGCATCTTTCACATTTTTGGAATGAATAAAGATATCATCTTCCAAACCTTCAACACTTACATAAGCATTTCCGGATTGATTGAAATCGATAATTCCGGTTAATGTTCCTTTTATGTTGAGATTGATAATATATTTTCCTTTTTCAGTTTCCTTAATTCTTTCTGAAGCCTGAAGTTTATGCAAAGCCTGAATGACAAGTTCTCTTTGTCTTGGATTTTTATAATCTATTCCATCCGAAATCTGCTTATAATTATAGATTTTCGTGGAATTTTCATTCATAAAACGCAGGATTAATCTTCCGATTTCCTGTAATTTATGATCATTTTTCTGACTTATATATTTTCTTTTTTTTGGCATATTAATTTCTTATTATTTATTATAGCTTTAAATCTTTTTAAAACTATTTAAAATTATCATTTCAATTCTGATAATTCTAGTATTCCATTTTTTTTAAACTTTATTTGGTAATTCTACATCATCAATTTTCTTTCCAACTAATTTATAATGGAACTTGACTTGTATAAAATTACTACAAAAATGGAGAAGAGAGGAGAAAACCTTCCATTAAATATTTTTAAAATATAAAAAGGATTCTGTGGGAAATAATAGACTGGTAAATTCTATTGGACACTGCAAAGATATAAAATAAAAAATAAATAAGGCTTGTAATATGATTTACAAGCCTTTATTGTTTTAGCAAACTGCAATTTTATCAACTCTGTTCTGGTGTCTTCCACCTTCAAAATCTGTAGAAAGAAATTTGTTTGCAATTTCAATCGCTACTTCTTTTGAAATGAATCTTGCCGGGATAGAAATCATATTGGCATCATTATGCTGTCTCGCCAGTTCCGCAATTTCCGGCATCCAGCAAAGAGCACAACGGATTTTCTGATGCTTGTTAGCCGTAATCTGAACCCCGTTTCCGCTTCCGCAGATTAAAATCCCAAGTTCATTGTCTCTGTTTTCTACTGAGGTCGCTGCAGGATGTACAAAATCCGGGTAATCAACACTGTCGGTAGAAAAAGTTCCAAAATCCTGAACTTCAAAATTTTCTTCCAAATGTTTAATAAGGATCTGTTTGTATTCAAAACCCGCATGATCTGCCGCAATAGCAATTTTTCTTTTCATTTTTACTTTTATTTTATATCTACTGTGATTAAATCTTTTGGCAAAGTTACGTTAAATCCGAATTTAATCTTCTTCGTTTCGTTAGGTTTTATATTAAAATTCCAAATAAGCGAACCCAACTCCTTATCGTAAGTTGCATTATCAGTATTAATCAGTTCAATTTTTATATTCTCAGCCGTAGAAAGGGGAATCTGATCTTTCAAATCAAGATTTATAGAAGTATCCTTATTATTTTTCACCGTTATTTCATAAGAATAGTTTTCAAACTTTTCTTTTTCACCTATATCTTTAGTTTCTTTTTTCACCAATTCTCTTTTGGTAAGAACATTAGGATCGCTTCCAAGGCTGATCAGCATTTCGCTCGTAAGTTGATTGTTATCAATACTAACTGTACCAATTTGTAGATCTTCCATGAAAATATCAGCATTTCCGGGTAAAAAATTGTATTTTGAATAGTCTTTTATAGAAGCCAGAAGGAAAGTTTTATTCTCTAATTTTGGTGTTGTAAAATATCTATAATTTGTTGTTACTTCAAACTCATTCAAATCTTCTGTCACTTCAACATCTGAAGGAAGAACTACATTTTTATCTAAAGAAATTTCAGTTTTCATCGTTCTCTGAGAAATTCGTGAGTTGGAGTTCCCCACTACTACATATTCAGCAACGTTGGAAGTTTTTTCATTGCTTTTTGGTCTTTGAAATGCCTGATTGGAAACATAATAATCTCTCTCTGTCCTTAAAAACCAACGATCCAATTCATAAGGTTTATCTTCTCCGCTATAGCTTCCGTTGATTAGCTTTATTGGAATATTTTTAAGTTCTAAACCTGTATTTTGTTGAATTTTAGCTTTATAAGAAATTTTAAGAGGTGATTTTATACCGCTCGATTTAATCGCATAATAAGGCCTCCAATTAGCATTTTGAATTTGCTGATTCACTTCAAAATTAACCGTTTGTCTTTTGTCACTTGTTATTTGGAGAACGATAATATTATTGTTGGAAACTTCATCATCTTTAGACGATGCGTATCTTCGATTCTCCAAAATTGAGATCCTTGATTGATTTTTTGCAATCTTCGCCTGAAAATCAGCCTCATCTTTATATAAATTTTTAAGAGTTGTTTTGTTAAAATCTATCATCTCCAGAATTTCTACAGAAGAAGGATTTCCTAATGTCTGGTTTTTCTGAACAATTCCTATAGAATTTCTAGTCAGAGCCAGCTCCTGCTCAATTTTCTTGTTGGCGTCCTTAAAAAATTCAATACTGTCATTAATAGGACCAATATTTTTATTTTTTCCTAATTTTTCTGCATAAAGCGAAGAATTATTATAAGATTCATATCGAATGAGACTAATTTTTTTGTCTGGTTTAAAAGATGAAATATCCATTCCACTATTTCTCCCAAATTCTTTGATGATGATAAAATTTTTCCCTTGAGATACATCTGCAGAGAACGAATGTTTGATGATTCCACCGCTTGAATAGATTTTTACTTCCTTAATTTTGGAGGTAGTTGTTGTATAGTTTTCTTGTGCAAAACAGTTCCCAACAATCAACAAAAAAGCCAATATGTTGATTTTCAGCATAATTTAAGTTTTAGTTTTTTAATTTTCCCACTTTTTAATAAATGTTGATTAAATTCTAACAAAATGTTAAAAGCATTGTGAATAAGTGTGGATAACTTCGCTAAAAATAATGTTTTTTTTCTTCCGGAAAATTTGTAATGAAATTTCTTCCCAAAAATTTAGCTCCAAATTTTTAAAAACTTTTTTCCAGGTAATCTTTAGTTTTTCCATAAACCGGTTATTAATAAAGGGAATTGGGGAAAAGTTATCAATAATTGTTAGTAACGGAGTGAAAAATCACATTTTCAGGAAATTATAATGTAAATAAAATGTGAATTGAATAAAAATTTCATGTTACCAAGTTTTAACTAAAAAGTTATCCCCTAAACTCACATCACTCAACAACAATAGCGTATTCTTTTTTTATAAAAGAAAAAAATTGTTGATTAGTAAGTGTTGGGTTTGCGGGAAACTTTTATGAAAACTTTTTTCGGCTTGCGGCTTTTCAAAAATTTTAAAATCTTACATTTGTGAAAAGAAAAATTCAACGTTATTTATGAAATAGGCTCCAAGAATTTCCCGAAAAGGGAGAAATTCAGGAATGCTGGTATCATGATTATAGAAAATAAACAGAGTATATGAAAACAATCAATGATTTCAATTTTAATGGTAAAAAGGCTCTTGTAAGAGTAGATTTTAATGTTCCTCAGGATGATCAGTTGAAAGTAACAGATAATACAAGAATAGTAGCTGTAAAACCCACAGTAGATAAAATTCTTAAGGACGGAGGATCTGTAATTTTAATGGCTCACTTGGGGAGACCAAAAGGAGAAGTTAAAGATGAATTTTCATTAAGACATATTGTAGATGAAGTCTCTAATGTTTTAGGACAGGAAGTTAAGTTTGTAGACGAATGTGTAGGAGAGAAGGCTGAAAAAGCTTCTGCTGAACTTCAATCGGGTAAGATTCTTTTATTGGAAAATCTACGTTTTCATAATGAAGAAGAAAAAGGTGACGAAGCTTTTGCTGAGCAGCTTTCAAAGTTAGGAGATGCTTACGTGAATGATGCTTTCGGAACAGCTCACAGAGCACATGCTTCAACTGCTGTAATTGCTAAATTTTTTCCTTCAACTAAATTTTTCGGTTTATTGATGGCTAATGAACTTCAAGCGATTGATAAAGTTTTAAAAAGCGGTGAACGCCCTGTAACTGCGATACTAGGAGGATCTAAGGTTTCAACTAAAATTACCATTATAGAGAATATTTTACCTGCAGTTGATAATTTAATTATCGGAGGTGGTATGGCATTTACATTTATTAAAGCTCTTGGTGGTAAGATCGGAACTTCTTTGGTTGAAGAAGATAAATTACCTTTAGCTCTTGAAATCTTGGGAAAAGCTAAAGAGCACAATGTAAAAGTATATCTTCCTTCTGATACCATCATTGCTGAAAGTTTTAGTAATGATGCTGAAAGAAAAGAAGTGGATATTTATGTAATTCCTGAAGGATGGATGGGATTGGATGCAGGGGCAAGATCGAGAGATCAGTTTAATGATGTATTGCTCAATTCAAGAACAATTCTTTGGAATGGGCCGATCGGAGTTTTCGAAATGTCTAACTTCGCTGCTGGAACTGTTGCTCTAGGTGACAGTATTGCTGAAGCAACAAGACAAGGTGCTTTCTCTTTAGTAGGGGGAGGAGACAGTGTTGCATTCGTAAAGCAATTCGGCTATGGCGAGAAAGTAAGTTATGTTTCTACAGGAGGTGGAGCAATGCTTGAAAGTCTTGAAGGTTTAGAACTTCCAGGAGTTGCTGCAATCAATAGTTAAAAATTTTTTAATCTTTATAAATTTATATCCACTGAAAATTCAGTGGATTTTTTAATGCCTGGAAAAAATTCATTTTTGTGAAAAGATAAAAAAAAACGACCTTTAGAATTATATCTAAAATTTAAAAATATAATTTTTTTGATTATTTATATGTAAACTGAAAAATAGGCTGAAAATGGATTGTTTTTGTAAGAATTTATTTTTGAAGTTTAAAATTTGGGCAAATTTTTATTTTAATCTTTATTTTTTTAATGTGTCGATAAAATCTTGCTGATATTTTAATTTTTTTAAATTATTTGTTCTTCAGCTTTTAACATTATTTTAGTTTCCATGGAAGCTAAAATATGTGATCATCAGTTTTAACTTTTGTCTCTAAAAAATTTCACATGATATTTAAGAGTAGAAGTAAAGTGATATTAAAATTTAAAAATATAAATCATAAAAAACTCAGAAATTTTCTGAGTTTTTCATTTTTTTTTCAAAAATGCGAAAAATTGACCTTCATAAATTGGTCAAAAATCGATTTTCTATTTTTTTTCGATTATATAGATCAAACTTGAATATTCGTTCGAAAAAATAGCCTTTACGTTCGAAATCGTTCCGTAGATCATCGCTTTTATCCAGAAAAGAGGTGATTTTTTATATTTTTCGCTCAACATAGAGATATAGTAAGAGTCAAGAACCAAAGGTTTTATTTTTCTCATTTTCCAGCTTGGTTTCTTGGCGATAAGATTTTCCATTCCTTTTTTTGAAAAGTGATAGATATGTCTGGGTACATCATAAGCAGCCCAATATTCTTTATAATGTTTTGCATCGTAAGAAGTAGGGTTGGGAACAGCAATAATTAACAGTCCTTTTTCTCTCAGTTTATTATTGAATATTTCAAGCATTTCATCCTGGTTTTCCACGTGTTCAAATACATGCCAAAGTGTAATTGCATCTAAGCTTTGATCTTCAATATTTTTAATATTATCTAGAATTGTAGCCTTTGATATTTTGTTTTTTGCCGCTTTTCTTGCATCAGAATCTGGTTCAAATCCGAAAGTTTCGAAATCATTTTCTATATATTTTACAAATTCTCCGGCACCACATCCATAATCCAATATTCTTGAACCTTTTTTTATTCTGTCTAAAAGAATTGTTTTTTTATACTGTAAATTAAATGACTGTAAAAATTTGTAAAGTTTTTCTTTTAAACTTCCTGAATCCTGATGATGGGAAATATAATCTTCACTTTCATAATATTTGGAAATATTGGATGGAATAGGGTAGGTCTTAAAAACCCCTTTTGTCTCTGTTTCTTTAATTTCAAATATTTCCTGTGAAAGAAAATGATCTTTTATTTTCATTGAATATTTCTTTATATAATAAAATTAAGATATTCAGAGTTTTAAATAACCTCATAAATACCTTAATTTTTGCTTTTATTTTATCTATGTTTCACGTGAAACATTTTGTATTTAACGTCCTAAATAGACCAATAAAACGTTTATATCAGCTGGTGAAACTCCACTGATCCTTCCTGCCTGAGCGATTGTTTTTGGCTTTATGTTTGTCATTTTTTGTTTTGCTTCTGCAGACAGGCTTGAGATTTTTGTATAATCGAAATCTTCAGGAATTTTGATATTTTCTAAACGATTTAATTTGGCTACGTTTTCTTTTTCTTTTTCGATATAGCCTCTGTATTTAATATTTACTTCGGCCTGTTCTCTTACTTCTTCATCATATGTAGAAGAAACTTCATTAATAAAGTCGATCCCGTCCAATTTTTCCAGCGTCATATTAGGTCTTGTAAGGATTTGAGCGGCTCTGTAAGCCTGATCAACAGGACTACTTTCAATAGTTTCCAAAATAGGATTGATAACTCCTGGTTTTAAAGAAGTTTCTCTGAGGAAGCTCTCAAGTTCTTCACTTTTAGCTACTTTTTGGTTTACTCTTTGTAATCTGTCTTCTTTTGCCAAGCCCAGATCATATGCCTTCTGAGTAAGTCTGATATCTGCATTATCCTGTCTTAAAAGAAGCCTGTATTCAGCTCTTGAAGTGAACATTCTGTAAGGTTCTTCTGTGCCTTTTGTGATCAAATCATCAATTAATACCCCAATATAAGCTTCATCTCTATTTAAAATAAATTCGTCTTTTTCTTTTACTTTATTATGAGCATTGATACCCGCAATAAGGCCTTGACCTGCTGCTTCTTCATATCCTGTTGTTCCATTAATTTGTCCTGCAAAGTATAAATTATCAATCAATTTTGTCTCTAAAGTATGCTTTAATTGAGTAGGGGGGAAGTAGTCATATTCAATGGCATAGCCTGGACGGAATACTTTTACATTCTCAAATCCAGGAATATGTTTCATTGCTTTGATCTGAACATCTTCGGGAAGGGAAGAACTGAATCCGTTTACATAGATTTCTACTGTTTTCCATCCTTCAGGTTCTACAAATAACTGGTGTCTGTTTCTCTCAGCAAAACGATTGATTTTGTCTTCAATACTTGGACAATATCTTGGTCCTAAACTTTGAATTGTACCATTGAACATTGGGCTTCTGTCGAATCCTTCACGTAAAATATCATGTACGGTTTCGTTAGTATAAACAATATGGCAACTTAATTGTTTGGTTAATTTTGGTGTGTCTAAATAGCTGAATTTTTGAGGATTTTCGTCTCCTTTTTGTTCTTCCATTTTAGAATAATCAAGGCTTCTACCATCTACTCTCGGTGGAGTACCGGTCTTCATTCTTCCTGCTTCAAAGCCTAGAGAAACTAATTGTTCTGTGATACCAAAAGCTCTTGGCTCACCCATTCTTCCTCCTCCTAATTGCTTGTCTCCAACGTGAATCAACCCGTTCAGGAAAGTACCGTTTGTAAGAACTACTGAACGTCCTTTTATCTCAATTCCTAATGAAGTAACAACTCCTACTACTTTGTTATTCTCAATAATAAGCTGTTTTACCATATCCTGAAAGAAATCAAGATTTGGAGTATTTTCTAATGCCAATCGCCATTCTTCAGCGAAAAGCATTCTGTCATTCTGTGTTCTTGGGGACCACATTGCAGGACCTTTGGAAAGGTTTAGCATCTTAAATTGTATCGCAGATTTATCTGCTACAATTCCTGAATAGCCACCCATTGCATCGATTTCCCGTACAATTTGTCCTTTCGCGATTCCACCCATTGCAGGGTTGCAACTCATTTGTCCGATGGTCTGCATGTTCATTGTAATAAGCAGAGTCTTTGAACCTAGATTGGCTGCAGCAGCAGCAGCTTCACATCCTGCGTGACCAGCACCAACTACGATTACATCATATATTTCTGAAATCATCTTTTTATTGCTTGTTTTAAGCCTTATATTTATTTTTCTTTATAAATGTTTCACGTGAAACATTGTTTTTGAAATACGTGCTAAAATAGCTTGTATTGTGGTTTATTTAGCTTGTGCTTCATCATATTTTGCTAAATAATGATCTTCTTTTCTTCGCATTCCTTTCTCTTCTTCCTCAGTTTTATCCTTGTATCCACAAAGATGGAGTATACCATGAGCCAGCACTCTTCTCAATTCTTCTTCGTAATCTTTAGAGAGGGTAGAAGCGTTATCTGAAATTCGCTGCAAAGATACGAAAATCTCTCCGCTTATTGTTTTACCTTTTACATAGTCGAAAGTGATAATATCTGTATAGTAATCGTGTTGCAGATAATCCTGATTTACCTTCAATAGATATTCATCATTGCAGAAGATGTAATTGATTTCACCAAGCTTTTTTCCTTCCGAAAGAATAATATCTTTCAGCCAAGCGGTATAGTCTGTATTTACAGATTCGGGTAAGTTTTCGTAAAAGAATTGTATCATTGTTTTTAAAACCAGTGTCCTAAAATAACACTGAATATGCCTTTTTGATTATTTTTAAGTGAATGACTGAAATTGAGTTTTATTTGTCCGAAAGGGGATTTATAGCCTGCTGTAATTCCCAGGGAACTATAATTCAGCTTTACGGCATCTTCAAAACTAATATCATCTGATAGATTTGCAAAGGAGAAGTTTCCGCTTACAAAGTAATTTTTATTAAACTTAAACTGAACATCGTTGGAAATTAAAATTACATTATTGGTATTAAGCTGTGCAAAATTAAATCCTGCGAAGCTTTTAAAATTTACCACATTTTGTTCGAAAATTCCCCCCAATCTGTATTGGTAGAACTGTGGAAGATTCTCACCAATCGTAATTCCTCCATACAGATTAAGACGGTAACTGAAATATTTTGTCAAAGGGATATTAATTCTGATATCTGCCTTTACCTGGACTAATCTTTTTTCAACTTCTGATTTTAACAGATCAATTACTTTTCCTTCAGCATTTATATAAATTCCGCGGGTAGGGAAGTCCTTATCATTTTGGGTATCGCTTTTTAAGAAGATATAAGGATTTAGAAATCGGTTGTACCTTTTATTTGTACCGTTGGATTCTGCTTCAAAATAATCATGACTGATTCCACCTCCTATGGCGAATTTATCTTTCCAGATCGACTGAATGTAAATTTCATTTCTAAACCATTCCCATTTGTCTATATCATACTTATTAATATCTCTAAGGGTAAAACTCATTCCCGATGAATAAATTCCCAATCCGGGAATATAGCCGTTATCTATAAAATAGTTTAAGTAATATCTTGGCTGATCCCCTACAACCACATCCAATGATAAATTAGTATTTTTAAATAAAAGACGTTTAGCGGAATAGTTTAAGAGTAATCCTGTTTTGAAAATTTCATCATAATGTAATCCGAATTTCAAAAAATGACGGGTTTCATCTTCCGTTACGTAAAGCTTGAGATAATTGGCATCATTTTCAGGAACTATATCATAATTGATAAAACGGTAATTATTGGTGGCAACCAGCTTATCTATTTTTTTGTTGATGCTTCCATAGGTTTCAAGAGATGGGAGTCGCAGTCCCATTTTCCCAAGAACATAGTTTTTACCGTATATTTTGCCTCCATCTATGGAAATGCTGTCAATCTTATAAACGTTGGAATAAATAGGATTTATTTGCTGTCTGAGACGGTCAAACGTACGCTTTGGTAATTGACCGAGAATATCGACATATTTTAAGCCTTCTACATATCCGCTATCGAGAATTTTTTTCTTTTCATCGTAGCTTGTGGCTGTCATACCTTTCAGGTTAGGCTTAATATTGATATCAGTATATTTATACTGTCTTCTGGTATCTTTCTTAATTCCAAAATCAATAACCTGATTTAAAATCGCTATAATGTTGTTTAAATCTTCTCTTTTTGATAGATCCTGATTAAGGTCCACCCCGATCACAATATCGATTCCTTTGTCTTTTAATGGCTTTGAAGGGTAGTTAACCGTCATCGCTCCGTCGATATAAATACTATCGCCAATTTTTACAGGATCAATTAACGAGGGAAATGCTGAACTTGCCATTATAGACTGTACAAGATCTCCTTTTTCAAAAATCTGCATATTTCCGCTTTCCAGATTGGTGGCAACGCACATAAAAGGAATGGGAAGTTTGGAAAAATCATCAATATTGGAAACGTTCTTAAAGAGTTCTTTAAGTAGATAGACATTTTTCTGTCCTGTACTTATAGAAGAGGGGAGGGTAATTTTTCCGTTTTTAAGTGGAATGGATAAAAGATATTTATCAACGGATTTATTATAAAAACTGGTTTCCTGTCGTTTTGCTTTAGGATCCATGATCAATGAGTAGAAATCTGTATCCATCACGATCTTTTCTATTTCTTTTCCGGAATATCCTGAAGCATAAAGACCTCCTACAATTGCGCCCATACTGGTTCCGGCGATATAATCTACTTTTACTCCTAAAGAATCCAACACTTTAAGTACTCCTACATGAGAGAAACCTTTAGCTCCGCCACCGGCAAGTGAAAGTCCTATTTTGGGATTTTTCGGAATCACCAAATCTTTCTTTACCTGAGACTGGACCAAAAGCAGCTGAAATGCAAATAAAATGATCAGAAGTTTTCTCATAGGCTTAATCTTTTATATAGATCCGCTTCACACGGGGTGAAATAGAAGTTAGTACTTCGTAGGTTATCGTTTTGCAGTAGGCTGCGAATTCCTTAAGACTTGGATGTGTATTAAAAACTGTTACAGTATCACCTTCTCTTATATTAGGAATATGATCTATGTTAATCATCATCATATCCATGCAAATGCTTCCCACAATGGGTGCTAAAGTTTTATTTACCCCAACATTTCCTACCTGATTTCCTATTGATCTTGGAATTCCATCTGCATACCCTACTGGTATTGTGGCAATCTTTGTTGTATGATCGGTTTTAAATCTTCTGCTATAGCCTACAGACTCACCACTTTCCACTACGGAGATTTGCGAAATAACCGTTTTAAAACTTACAACAGAGCGTAAATGTTTTTGTATTTCACTGTCTGGTGATTCTCCTAACATTCCAATCCCGATTCTTACCATATCATATTGATGGCTGGTATAACTTGTTATTCCTGAAGAATTTAATATATGTCGGATAGGAGTGTAGCCCAATTTTTCAATTAAATGATTTGAATTTTTTTCAAATGTTTCCAGTTGATGCAAGGTAAATTCCTTCTCTTCAGGCATATCTGAAGACGAAAGATGGCTGAAAATACTTTGAACTTTTAAATTTTTATGATCTAACGTCTCACTTAACTGATCGAGTTCATAATCTTTAAAACCAAGACGATGCATCCCTGTTTCCAGTTTGATATGGATAGGATATTTTTTATCATAGCCAGATTTCTGTACCGCCTCATAAAATAATTCCAAAACCCTGAAACTATAGATTTCAGGCTCTAAATTGTATTCTATGACTGTTTCATAGCTGTGCTGTTCAGGGTTCATGACAACAATCGGAACGGTGATTCCTTTCTTACGCAGCTCTACACCTTCGTCTACAAAGGCAACTCCTAAGTAATCAATATGGTGGTGTTGTAAGAATTCTGAAATTTCATAACTTCCTAATCCATAAGAATTAGCCTTTACCATAGCCATCATTTTAGTTTCTGGTTTCATCAAAGATTTATGATAATTGATGTTGTGCAAAATTGCATTGAGGTTGATTTCTAAAACCGTATCATGCTTTCTCAGTTCAAGAATATCTTTAAGCTTTTCAATTTCAAATTTTCTGGCTCCTTTTAACAGGATAAGCTGGTTTTCAATTTCAGTAATATGTTTACTTTCAATTAATTCTTTAGTATTGATGAAAGTAAAAGTTTTAGCTTTAAATAATTCACTAAATTTTGATATTTCATTACCGATCAAGAAAACCGAATCAAAATTTTGTTCATTTACCAGTTCTGAAACTTCTTCATACAGTTCTTCTGAATTAGAATTAACCCCTAAAATATCAGTAAGAACTAAGGATTTCTTAGGCTTGTTATACTCGTTTAAGAATTGAAGAGCGGTTTTCAGAGAATCCAAATCAAGATTAAAAGAATCATTAATAATAATATTGTTCTTAATTCCTTCGATGGCCTCAAGTCTCATTTCAACGGCTTTCAGAGCATTTATTTTTTCGACGATCTTTTTATTTTCAACTCCCAGTTCCTTTAAGACGGTTACAAGCGCTAAAGCATTGGTTAACGTAGCTTCATCTCTTTGATGAACAGGAAAGGATATCTCCTCACTGAAATATCGAACAATAACATTTTCATCTTTTGAAATATTGCTTTTAAAAGAGATTTGATTGTTTTCTTTAAAGCCGTAAGAAATTAACTTTTTACTTGAATATGATTCTTTTATTTTTTTGTCAACCAATGAATTATCACCATTGTAAATAATTACTTCAGAATCTTTGAAAAGCAATATTTTTTCATCAATCAGTTCTTCTTCCGATTTAAAATTGGCAAGGTGGGCTGTTCCGATATGGGTAAGTAAACCGATCTGTGGATGAAAAATATTTTCCAGCTTATCCATTTCCTTCGGCTTGGAAATTCCGACTTCAAAAATTCCCAGTTGGTGAGAATCATTAATTTGTAACAAAGAAAGTGGAAGCCCTATTTGAGAATTGAAACTTTTTGGACTTTTTACAGTTGGGAATTCATTCCAGAGGCATTGATATAACCATTCTTTTAAAATGGTTTTTCCGTTACTTCCTGTAATCCCGATAGATTTTAAATGAGAGTTTTCAAAATGAAATTTTGCCAATTTTTGAAGAAAATCCACAGAATTCTCAACAATAATCCAGGTTATATTTTCAAATTGAGGAAGCTGATGTTCAGAAATAATGACATTGATACCCCTGTCTATAGCAGATTCGACAAACTTTTCACCAGAATTTGTATGTGTATTGATGGCAATAAATGCGGTGTTCTTTGTGGAATAGATGATCCTGCTATCAAAAGCTATATTTTTGATAATTAATTCCTTGTCTCCAATTACTTTAGCGTTGGTGATCTCTGCAATTTGATGTACTGTATAGTTCATTGGTGCCCTTTCTGCTGGTATTTTGTATTTGCCTTTGTTTGTCAGTCATAAAGCAGTATTTAAAATCAACTTATTTATAAGCTGATTTGTATTGTTTATGTTCAACAAAATATATTTTAATAAGATTTAAAATTTAATCTCAGTCTAATTTAACTATTTTTCTTTTTCGAAAGTACTTCATCAATAAAAACACGTCGGCTTACTGCTTCATAACTTTCTGTTTCGCCTAGCTCAACTAAATTATCACCCTGAGAAATTCTCATGGAGTAATTAGCCAGATTACCGGTTCTTTTACAAATAGCATGCACTTTTGTTACGTATTCTGCAGTTGCCATCAAATTAGGCATTGGTCCGAACGGGCGTCCCAAAAAATCCATATCTAATCCTGCAATAACGACTCTTATACCACTATTTGCGAGCTGATTGGCTACATCTACAATTCCCTGATCAAAAAACTGCGCTTCATCTATCCCGATCACATCGCAATTGGAAGCCAACAGAAGAATTTCGTTGGGATTTTCTACCGGTGTGCTTCTTATTTTAGTCTGATTGTGAGAAATTACATCTTCTTCGGAATAACGAGTATCCAGTTTTGGTTTAAAAATCTCTACATTTTGCCCCGCCATTTCTGCTCTTCTAAGCCTTCTGATCAACTCTTCGGTTTTTCCGGAAAACATTGAGCCACAAATAACTTCCATCCAACCGCTTTGTTTGGAGTGATTAATTGTATTTTCTAAAAACATTTGTTAAATTAGCCGTATATTTTTAAGATCAAAAGTAAGCAATTTTAATAAGATTCTTAATATGCAGAACATCCAAGATTTAAAGGAAAAAATTTTTTTTGAATCCAAGAATATCATTGATATTTTGGATAAAATTAATAATGTAGACGAGTTACTTTCTAAGCAGGATCTTGTGGATGAACTTGCCAACAGAATTTCTTTTTTAAGATTGCTTGAAAAGAATATAGAGTATTTCATTACCGAAAATACGTCTTCTATTTCTGAAAATAATGAGCTTAGCAGGAATGAAATTGTTGAAGAAGAGGCTATTTTTAATAATGAGTTCAATGAAATAGATGAAAAAGAAGATAATTTCTTAGAAAATGTTGAAGAGGAAGAAGCTATTTTTAATAATCAGCTCAATGAAATTACTGAAAATGACTATCACGAAAATATAGTAAGTTTTATAGGTGAGAATTTTGAACCTCAATTTGCTGAACCTCAATTTTCTACTTACGATCAAAAAACAGCGGAAGAGGCTGTTTATATTGAGCAGTTAAAAGAAATAGAGGAAAATAGCCTTTCGGAATATCATGAGAGCACGTTAGATTTTGTAGATGAAGACAGAATCCTTGCTGAAGCAAAACCCGATGATACAGATGATATTTCAGAAGAAATGTTTGATCAGAAAGTGACTGAGGAAGAAGCTGTTTTTAATAATCAGCTGAATGAAATTGATGAATCTGAAGATAAAAATGAAGAAGGGAAAACAGATTTTGTTGCAGAAGAAAAGAATATAATAGCCCATCAATCTCCGGAGATTACGGAAACAATTCCGAGTATCTTTGATACGGAAATTTATGAAGAAGAGGCTATTTTGATTGAAGAGGATGAAGGTCAGTTTTTGGTTTCCAATGTTGCTATGGAGCAGGGAGAAATGATCACAGATACTTCCAACGTAGAAAATGTTCTGACAGAAATAAAGCACGATGATTTAACATCAGAAAAAGATAAGGAAGAAGTAGTTGTTGAAGAAGATAACAGAAGAGGTAAAATAGTAGATTTTGAAACTCCTTCTTCCGCAGCTGAAAAAGAAAAACCTGCGTCTGATGAAAGTTTTGAAAATCTGGAAAAATACCATCAGGATAAAAAAATAAGGCTGGCAAATATCAGAGGGTTGAAAGCGGTACAAACTCTTTTTGACGATGATCACTTGGAAACGCCGGAAAATCTTGAGGAAAAACCTAAAGAAATACAAAAAGAAGATTCCGGAAGCCTGTTGAAAACAAATATTTCAACGGAATATATGGAGAAAGAAAAAGAGAAATCAAAACCTGAATTTAAACTGGATTTAAATGACAGGATTGCTTTTTCAAAAATGCTATTCGGAGGAAGTCAGTCTGAACTGAATGAAGTGGTTGCAGACCTGAACAGCTTCAAAAATCTGGAAGAAGCAAAGGAATATCTGAGTGATCTTTACTATGATAAAAAATGGGAAAAGGTGGATGAATATGCTCAGAGATTATGGGTATTGGTAGAAAATAAATTTTTATAATTTTGAGCGGGATTCTTTATTTTGTTCCGACACCCGTCGGAAATTTGGAAGATATGACTTTCAGGGCAGTAAACGTGCTAAAAGATGTTGATTATATTTTATGTGAAGACACTAGAACTTCCGGAATTTTATTAAAACATTTCGAGATTTCTAAGCCATTAAAATCTTATCATTTACATAATGAACATCAGGCAACCGAAAAAGTAATTACAGACCTTAAAAACGGTCAAAATATTGCTCTTATTACGGATGCAGGAACTCCCGGAATTTCAGATCCGGGATATTTATTGGCAAAAGCGGGATCAGATCACGATATTGAAATGATTTGTCTTCCGGGAGCAACGGCTTTTGTTCCTGCTTTGGTGGTTTCAGGACTTCCGAATAATGAATTTTTATTTGCCGGGTTTTTGCCTCAAAAGAAAGGAAGACAAACTAAGCTTAAACAGCTTGCAGAAGAAAAAAAGACCATCGTTTTATACGAAAGTCCGCACAAGATAAACACTACTCTGGAACAGATAAAAGAGTTCTTTGGTGAGGAAACAAAAGTAAGTTTAAGCCGGGAAATTTCGAAAAAATTCGAAGAAACTAAAAGAGGAACTATCAATGAATTAATTGAATTCTCCAAAACAAAAACTTTAAAAGGAGAAATTGTTCTTATTGTAAATAATGCTATTTAATTTTAATTGAAAACACTAGTTTTTGTATTGCTATCAACAGTTTGTACTGCACAGCAAACAGATCAATACACTCAAATACTTCTGTCAAAAAAGCTTGGCAAAGAGGTTAAATTTTACTCAAACGGATATGGCATTGCCACGAATGCAGAATCCACAGAATACGGTATTGTAGACTCTACAGGAGTGATTACCTATACTTCTCCGGCTAAAAACGAAATATCACATCTCTATAAAAACAGGTTTTTTGTAAAAACAAAGGATAGAGATCCGAAAAAAGAAAATATAGCATTAGCAGATGAGAAAGGAAAGCCGTTAATTCCCTTCGATACACATAAAATAGGTCCTGCCTGGAGCATTAAAAAAAGGCTTATTGTATCTAAAAACGGAAAAGAAGCAATATACGACTATGAAGGAAAAGAGATTATCCCTTATACTGACAAGATAAAATTTGCAGGAGAAGAACGTTTTTTTGTGAAAAAAGATAACATCTGGCAGATTTACGATACTGAAGGGAAATTAAAAAGCAACAGAGAATTTACGGAAAACCTTCATTTTTATAAAAACAAGGTCTATATTCCAACCGGAGAAAAACAAGGAGAAATAGTAGATAATGACGGTATAACCCTGAATACCATATCCAATAACAATGTAGACAATATAGGAGGCTATCCTTTTTTAGTTACAAAAAATCCTGCTACCAATAAATACGGAATTATAGATATTCAGGAAAATCGTTTTGGTGATGAAGTTTACGATCAAGTATTCTTAGGAACCAGATATATTTATTTCATCAAAAATGAAAAAATAAATATCTTTTCAAAAGAAACGAAAAAAATCTATTCTACAGATTTCGACTATGTAAAATCATTATTCAACGATTTATTCAGTACCCAAAAAAGCCTTAAAAACCCGAAAATGGCGGTTATACGTATTGATGGAGAAATGGTAGTTCCGAAAGAATATGATAACATTGAAGGAATCAAAATTGCAGGAAATAATTTTATCTATCTGATAAAAGAGAACTATCAAAGACTTTTAGATAAAGATTTAAAAGATGTTTTAGAACCGGGCTATCAGATTGAAAAGATTTTCCCAAACAGTTTGATAGTTAAAAAAGAAGGAGTGTTTTATAAGTTTTCAGTTATGGATAAAAAGTATGATGAACTAAAAAAAATAGCTTCTATAAAAGAGAATGGAATTTTTTATTATCCGCAAAATATGTTTCCGGCCATTGTTTGTAAAAACTATGATAATCTGTACGGAATCATAGATGAAAACGGGAAAGAAATTGTTCCATTTATTTATGATGACATTAATGCTTTTCTGCCTGATAATGAGATTGTTGTTCAGAAAGAGAAAAAATACGGTATTACCAATTATCAGAATGAACCTTTGAAAGATGTGATATATGACAAGTTTTCCGTAGATAAGGACGGTATAAAACTTACAAAAGATAAAGTAACAGATTATTTATATTTTACTGACTCTGTAAATGATAATAAATTATAATAAAGCTACCTAATCATAAAAAAGACTTAAAAAACTTCTATATTTTGTTGGGATAAAATGTATTGAATAACAAATTATAATATCTTTGCGGTCATTTAAATTTTATCTCTGTAAAATAATTGCATATTGGTCTGCTTCAAAAAACAAAGGCTAATAAGTTATAATAAAGAAATAATTGTCAATAAATATGAAACTATTAGAAGGAAAAGTAGCGCTAATTACGGGAGCTACCAGAGGAATCGGAAGAGGAATCGCTGAAATGTTTGCTCAGCAAGGGGCAAAAGTTGCATTCACTTATGCCGGTTCTGTAGACAAAGCTAAAGAATTAGAAGAAACTTTAAGTTCTGTAACTCAAATTAAAGGGTATCAGTCAGATGCATCGGATTTTGATGCCGCTCAAACATTAGTTGATCAAGTAATGGCTGAGTTCGGACAAATTGATATTCTGATCAACAACGCAGGTATCACCAGAGACAACTTGTTATTAAGAATGTCTAAAGAAGATTGGGATACTATTATTAAAGTAAATCTAGATTCAGTTTTTAACCTTACAAAAGCGGTTATAAAGCCGATGATGAAAGCAAAATCAGGATCTATCATTAATATGACCTCTGTAGTAGGTATCAGTGGAAATGCAGGACAGTCAAACTATGCGGCTTCTAAAGCGGGAGTTATAGGATTTACAAAATCAGTTGCATTAGAATTAGGTTCAAGAAATATTCGTTGTAATGCAATTGCTCCTGGCTTTATTGCTACGGAAATGACTGCTGCTTTAGATGAAAAAGCAACCCAGAAATGGAATGAAGCAATTCCTATGAAAAAATTAGGAAAGCCTGCAGATATTGCTAATGCCTGTGTTTTCTTGGGAAGCGAAATGTCTTCTTATATCACAGGACAAACATTAAATGTTGACGGGGGGCTACTGACGTAATAGAAAATATACAGAAAAGACAACTTTTATGTCGTTTTACACAAAAAAATACCTCATTTGAGGTATTTTTTTGTGTTTTATATAGGATTACCTTTGTTCTAAACTAAAGCCAAAAAAACTAATATCATGAGAATCTTTCTCTTTTATTATCAGATGATTAGAAGGAAGGCTATTGATAACTCAAATTTCTTAAAACATTAATTAAAAACTTGGTTTTCCTGCTCCTGAACCCGGATAAAAGTCGTTCTTTTAGACAATTCTTTTAAGGTTGATGCACCTACATAGGTACAGGTCGAGCGTACTCCACCTAAAATATCTTTTACCGTTTCAGAAACGGGGCCTTTATAAGCTACTTTCACAGTTTTTCCTTCTGAGGCACGGTATTCTGCAACACCACCTGAATGCTTATCCATGGCTGTTTTAGAGCTCATTCCATAAAATAATCTGAATTTTTTACCGTTTTCTTCTACAATTTCACCACCACTTTCATCGTGACCGGCAAACATTCCTCCGAGCATGACAAAATCTGCTCCGCCGCCAAATGCTTTAGAAACATCTCCGGGAACTTTACAGCCACCATCTGCAATAATATGTCCCTTCAAACCATGCGCTGCATCTGCACATTCTATAATGGCTGAAAGCTGAGGATAACCGACTCCCGTTTTTACACGTGTCGTACATACAGAACCGGGACCAATACCTACTTTTATGATGTCTGCACCGGCTAATAACAGTTCTTCAACCATTTCTCCGGTGACTACATTTCCTGCCATGATGATCTTATCAGGAAAATTAGCCCTTGCTTTCTTCACAAATCCCACAAAATGCTCAGAATACCCGTTGGCTACATCTATGCAGAGAAACTCGATTTTTGGGTGCTTTTCGAGGATTGTTTTTATTTTTTCTTCATCTGCTTTTCCTGTTCCGGTACTTAGCGCGATATACGGATAAATTTCTTCAGGCTGGTTATTCAGAAAATTTGTCCATTCTTCAGGAGTGTAATGCTTGTGAATGGCAGTGATAATCTTATCTTTTGCCAGTTCTGCAGCCATTTCAAAAGTTCCCACCGTATCCATGTTAGCAGCAATAACGGGAGTGCCTTTCCATTTCTTTTTCGTATGTCTGAAGGTAAATTCTCTTTCTAAATCAACTTCCGAGCGGGATTTTAATGTTGAACGTTTTGGGCGGAACATCACGTCTTTAAAACCAAGCTTTATATCATATTCTATTCTCATAATTTGGAAAATTATTTTACTTAAAATTAGGAAAAAGATTGACTTGAAATTTGATTTGAAAAGATTTTATAAATAATTTATGAGTTAATTTTCTTTTGTCTTGAAACAAAAGAAACAAAAGTTCAAGACTTGGAAACTTCCGCTAAAAATTAATTCTGTTCTCTAAAAATTCTAAAACTCGCGCGAATTCATTATTTGTTCTTCGATTCAAATGTTGTCTCACGCTCAAACAGTAGAATTTTTTAACGTTCACAGAATTAATTTTCTTAACACTCCATTTTCCTAAGTCATTTTCGCGTGAAGATTTGTGAAAATCTGTGGGAAATAAAAGAAGAAACGACAATAGAAAAGTATTAAAGTTTTAATTAAAAACAATATTTTTGGATTCATGGATTTTCCAGTTACATTTCACATTTTCGGTAAAACTATTCTTGCACATCCTGTGTTTGAAACATTGGGTATTTTTCTTGGAATGAGGTTTTATTTTTATCTGAAACGAAAATCTAAAGAAAAACTGTCATTTAATACATCAGCTGCTGTCCTCATTGGAGCAACAGCAGGCGCTTTATTAGGTTCAAAGCTGATAGGGAACCTTGAAAATCCATATAAACTTTTTGAACATTTTGATTTTAAAACATTTTGGACCAATAATACGATTGTAGGTGGACTCGCTTTTGGTTTAATTGGAGTGGAGCTGGCGAAAAAAATTGTCGGACACAAAGAAAGTACTGGTGATCTGATTGTTTATCCTTTAATTTTAGCCATGATCATCGGAAGGATTGGCTGTTTCCTGACGGGAGTTCACGAAGAAACCTATGGTTTACCCACAGATTCTGTTTTCGGAATGTATCTCGGAGATTCCTATATGAGACATCCGGTAGCATTATATGAGATCGCTTTTTTAATTGTTCTGTGGATGGTTTTAAAAACGATTCAGAGAAAAGAAAAATATCCGTCAGGATTTGTATTTCAACTATTTATGCTGAGTTATTTTACGTTCAGGTTTTTGCTGGATTTTATAAAGCCCAGATTGGAAATTGTCGGAAATTTAGGAACCATTCAGCTGGTGTGCATTGGTGTCATTATTTATTATATTTTTAAAATCAGAAAAACAAAAACCGTAAATTCACAATAAAATTCACAATATGAAAACTTTAACAATACTTGAGGTTGGAGGTTTGGAGGGGTTGGTTGCCATGATTATTGGTATTATAATTCTTGTAGCGCTTTTTATTTCGTTTATTATCACAACTTTTGTAAAGTTGATTTATGAATCCAAGGATGGGAGAAAGTTTTCGAAAAAACAATATTGGCAAACAATGCTTATTTGTCTGCTCTTGTGTGGTTTGGTGAGTGGTGCAATTTGTGGTGGCGGACTTTAAATCAATATTATGCCTGTAAGAAACTATACCTATTACGATTATACGATCAGCCTTTGTCCGGAATGCCTGAAAAGGGTGGGAGCAAAGATTATCATTGAGGATGAGGCGGTTTTTATGACAAAAAGATGTCCTGATCACGGATTTTTTAAGACTAAAATTGCTTCTGACGTTCATTATTATAAAAACATCAGAAACTACAATAAAGCTTCTGAAATGCCCTTACATTTCGGAACAGATGTAGAATACGGATGTCCTTATGATTGTGGCTTATGCGTTGATCATGAACAGCATAGCTGTCTTTCTATTGTGGAAGTTACGGATCGATGTAATCTCACATGTCCGACTTGTTATGCAATGTCTTCTCCTCATTATGGAAGCCATAGAAGCCTTGAAGAGATTGAAGCGATGTTCGATACCATTGTAAAAAATGAAGGAGAACCGGATGTTGTACAGATCAGTGGAGGAGAGCCGACTATTCATCCCGAATTTTTCAAAATAATGGATATTGCCAAATCGAAACCTATTAAACATCTGATGTTGAATACCAACGGAGTACGAATTGCCAATGATCCCGGTTTTGCAGAAAAATTGGCAACTTATGCTCCTGAATTTGAAATTTATCTTCAATTCGATTCTTTTAAACCAGAAGTTTTACAGGATTTCAGAGGAAAGGATTTGACGGATGTGAGGATGAAGGCTTTGGAGAAATTAAATGCTTTAAATCTTTCGACAACCCTTGTAATCGTTCTTCAAAAAGATAAAAACATTGATGAAATCGGAAAGATTATCGAGTTTGCTTTAAAACAGAAATGTGTCCGCGGAATTACCTTTCAGCCTGTTGAAATCGCAGGGAGAAACAGAGAAGATTCTGCTTATGAAAAAATCACATTAACTGAGGTAAGACAGGAAATTTTAAACCAATTTCCTTTGCTGAATTCTGATGATATTATTCCGGTTCCCTGTAATCCGGATGCATTGGCAATGGGATACATTTTAAAACTGGAAGGTGAAATTATTCCTTTAACACGATATATCAATCCTGCTGATCTACTGAATAATGAAACCCGGAATACTATTGTTTACGAACAGGATACAGGATTACAGATGCAGCTTTTAGATATCTTCAGCACAGGGATTTCAGTGGATAAAGTTCAGCCTAAAGTAAATCAGTTATTGTGTTGTTTACCTGAAGTTTCCGCTCCGAATCTGGATTATGATAATCTGTTCAGAATCATTATTATGAATTTTATGGACGCTCACGATTTTGATGTTCGCGCAGTGAAAAAATCATGCGTTCATATTGTAAATAAAGATTTAAAACTGATTCCTTTTGAAACTATGAATCTCTTCTACAGGGATGATAAAATCAAATATTTGGAGGAATTGAGAAAAGAGGATAAAGTATTGTTTTAAAATAAAAGGGGCATAAAAATTACTTTTTTATGCCCCATAAATTTATCTTACCTCTGAGCTTGAAACCCAGTTTTTCATACAGTTTTTTAGCTCCGACATTAGTTTCGGCAACATGCAGAAATGGAGTTTTATGGTCTTCAAAGATCTTACCGGAAACATAAGCGACTAATTGTTTAGCATAGCCTTTGCCAAGATAGTCTGTATCAGTGATAACTGCACTTATTTCCGTCATATCATTCATCTGCATTCTTTCACCGGTAACAGCGACTAATTTATCGTCTTTAAAAATTCCAAAATAACTGCCAAGTTCAGGTGTTCTTTTCTTAAAATAATAGGGATAAAATTTTTGAATAAACAGAAACAATTCTTCATGATGCTCTTCCTGAAGCTGGAGAATTTCTTCGTTAAAATCCAACTCAATTTTATCTTCTAAAATATACTGATCACAGACAAGCCGGGATAATTCTGTTTTGAAATCACCCAAATCCGGTTTAGCTCCGAAAATTAGAAAATCATCACATATTTTTGCATATTCTGTGATTTCGTTTTCTTTTGAAACATTAGCTGAGCCTCCGAATGCTGCTACTTCAGAAGTATAAAACTTTGTATCTCCAAAGTCTAAGCAAAACTTTTGATGAAATTCATTAAGTGAATGATAGACAGGATTATCTAACTTATTGTACATTAATCAAAATTCATTACTTCGCTTAAAGTATTCATATACTCATAAGCCGTTAAATCAAACTTTACAGGAACGATCGAAATATATCCGTTAGCTAAAGCGGTTTCATCAGCATCCGGAGATTCGTCCATATTGTTGAAATATCCTGATAACCAGTAATATTTTTTACCATGCGGATTTACCCTTTCGTCAAAACTTTCTTCCCATTTTGCATGAGCTTGTTTGCAGACTTTTACCCCTTTAATTTCTTCTTTTAAAAGTTTCGGGATATTTACATTTAAAACAATTCCTTTTGGCATTGGGTTTTCCAATGTTTTTCTGACGATATTCTGAATATATTCTTTTGCCTGTGTAAAATCAGCTTCCCAACTGAAATCCAATAAAGAGAATCCTATTGCAGGAAGGTTCTCTACACCCGCTTCCACAGCTGCAGACATCGTTCCCGAATAGATGACGTTGATTGAAGAATTAGCGCCATGATTAATTCCTGAAACCACAATATCCGGTCTTCTCGGTAAAATTTTATCAAGAGCCATTTTTACGCAGTCTACAGGCGTTCCGCTGCACGAAAAGTCCTTCTGAGGACCATCCAGCTGTACTTCTTCGTAACTTAGGGTAGAATTGATGGTAATAGCGTGACCTTTACCGCTTTGTGGAGAATTGGGAGCTACAACAACGACTTCTCCGATTTCGTTCATAAAGCTTACAAGATTTCTGATACCAGGTGCTGTAATTCCGTCATCATTAGTAACCAGAATAAGTGGTCTTTCCATAAAAAAAATAATTTTAACAAATATACGGTCTAATATACAGAATTCATGATAATTTTAAATGAAGTCTTTAAAGGATTAATTTTAAAAGCAATATTTTGAAGATGATTTGAGGAGCAAATATTTTTACCTGTTTAAGCGTTGTATTGCAGTATTACAAGATGAATTTGTATCATGGGCAGTCATCTGATAAATGAATATTCTTGAATGATGGAATGGCTTAGTGTAACAATCATTACATTTTAAAAACTAATCAAAACAAGTATAAATATATACTCATTAAAAATAAACTAATGCAAATATCCTTTTTAAAGGCGGCTACTTCGGCGGCGGCGATTTGTTTTTCTACGGTTATTTTTGCCCAGCAGCAATATTCGGTAAGCGGAACTATAAAAGATAAGAAAAATGGGGAGCTGCTTATTGGAGTGACCGTAAAAGTAGCAGAAAACCCCGGTATTTCTGTTGTTGCCAATGAATATGGCTTTTATTCTCTCTCTCTTCCTAAAGGAACCTACCATTTACTTATTTCAAATCCTGGTTTTAAAGACTTTCAGCAGAGTATTTCTGTGGAAGATAACATTAAACAGGATATTGAACTCGCTTCTGGTGATGAAGAAAGAACAAAAACCATTGATGAAGTTGTTATTTCCGGGATTAAAAAAGATAAAAACCTGAGCTCTGCTCAGATGGGAACGGAAACTTTAAGCATTAAAAATATTGAGAAACTTCCGGTTTTATTTGGAGAAAAAGATGTGATGAAAACGATACAGCTTTTACCGGGGATTAAAAGTAATGGAGAAGGAAGCAGCGGATTCAGCGTGAGAGGCGGTGCCACAGACCAGAATCTTATTTTGCTTGATGAAGCTGCGGTATACAACGCTTCCCATTTGCTAGGATTCTTCAGTACCTTCAACAGTGATGCCCTGAAAGATGTAAGCATTATTAAAGGAAACAGTCCTGCGCAGTACGGGGGAAGGCTTTCATCTGTTTTGGATGTAAAAATGAAGGACGGAAATAATAAAGAGTATAATGTAAATGGAGGAATTGGATTGATTAGCAGTAGATTAAGCGTTGAAGGCCCGATTCAGAAAGAAAAATCGTCTTTTATTGTTTCAGGAAGAAGAACGTATGCCGATTTGTTTTTGAAAACTACAGATGATTACAAAGACAGTAAATTATATTTTTATGATTTAAATTTAAAAGCCAATTATCAGATCAATAAAAACAACAGGTTGTATTTGTCAGGATATTTTGGAAGAGATGTACTCGGCTTGGGCGATACTTTTTCTACGGACTGGGGAAATACAACGGCTACATTACGATGGAACAGTATTATCAGCAGTAAACTATTCTCCAATACTTCATTGATTTACAGTAACTACAATTACAACGTAAGCCTAAGCAGCAACAACAATACGTTTGGTCTGGATTCCCAGATCGAAGACTGGAACCTGAAGCAGGATTTTTCATGGTTTGCAGGAAATAGGCATTCAGTGAAATTTGGTTTACAGTCTATTTATCATACGATTACACCAAGCAGTGCCTCCGGAACGAGTGTAAGCAGTTTTCCAAGAAATCCGAGATATTCCTGGGAAAATGCGCTTTATATTAATGATGATTTTAAGGCAACAGAAAAACTAACCATCAATTACGGAGCCAGGCTTTCAATGTTCAGTGTTTTGGGTGGCGATACTTTTAATACCTATCAAAACGGAGTTCTTACCGATTCTGAGTTTTTGGAAAAAGGAAAATTTGGAAAAACATACGTGAATCTTGAACCAAGAATTACTGCCAATTACAGAATTAATGAAGTCAGCAGCGTAAAAGGTGGATACTCCAGAAATACCCAAAACCTTCACTTATTGAGCAACAGTGGAAGCGGAAACCCTACCGATCAGTGGATTGGAAGCAGCTATACCGTAAAACCGGAAATTGCAGATCAGGTAAGTGTGGGCTACAGCCGAAATTTCAACAATAATAATTATGAATTGAATGCTGAGGTTTATTACAAATCCATGCAAAATCAGATCGACTATAAAAACGGAGCCCAAATTTCTTTTGATACCGCAGCAGATGTAGAAAGTGAGCTGCTATTTGGAAAAGGAAGAGCTTACGGATTAGAATTAATTGCTAAAAAGAAAAACGGAAAATTAACCGGTTGGATTTCCTACACCTTATCTAAAACCGAAAGAAAAATTGACGGAATCAATGATAATGAATGGTACAACGCAAGACAGGACAAAACCCACGATCTTTCGATTGTCGCAACATACCAGTTGAATCCAAAATGGTCTTTCTCAGGATTATTCCTTTACAGTACAGGAAATGCGGTGACTTTCCCGACCGGGAAATATGAGCTGAACGGACAAACAGTTTTCCAATACAGCAGCAGAAATGCCGACAGAATGCCGGCTTACCACAGAATGGATCTGAGTGCGACGTATGAGCCAAGTGCCGGTTCCAACAAACGCTTCAAAGGCTCATGGTCATTTGGGATTTATAATGTGTACGGGCGAGAAAATGCTTACACTATCAATTTTGAAGACAACCCGGATAAGCCAGGAACGACTCGTGCGATGCAGACTTCACTATTCCGTTGGGTACCCAACATCACGTATAATTTCAAATTTTAATTCATGAAAAATATATTTTTAATCATATTATCACTTTTTTTAGTAACCTCTTGTGAAAAGGAAATTGATCTCGATTTGAAGGACCAAAGCGGACAAATCGTGATCGAAGGTAATATAACCGATCAGGCAGGTCCGTATTTTGTAAAAATTACAAAGTCTGTGGCTTTCACAGAAACGAATCAATATCCTGCCGTGGAAAACGCACAGGTTGTTGTAAGCGACAATACCGGGCAAACCGAAACGTTGCAGTATGTAGGAAACGGAACTTATCAAACCTCCACTTTTGTGGGACAGCCCGGAAGAACATATACTTTAAAAATCAATGCCGAAGGACAGCAATATACAGCGCAAAGTACAATGCCTGAAGCTGTTTCGTTCGATGGCTTAGATCAGGATTCTTTTATGGTGGGAGGTGAAACAAGTTATACGCTTTTGCCTGTTTTTATTGATCCGTCACCATTAGGAAACCGTTATCTTTTCGTTTATACGGTGAACAATAATCCTAAGAAATTCTTTTCGGAATTCTCTGATAATGTAAACAACGGAATGCCGAATCAGAGACCTCTCATTCTTCCCAACGACGACAGCAATGCCGATGACATAAAAGTGGTTGCAGGCGATACCATTCATGTTGAAATGCAGTGTATCGACGATCCGGTATATACTTTTTATTCTGCACTTCTTCAGCTTTCTGGTGGTGGACCAGGCGGAGGCGTAACACCGGCTAATCCTCCAAGTAATATCACAAACGGTGCTTTAGGCTATTTTTCAGCTCATACCGTAAGAGTAAAAAGTGTTGTGATTCAATAAATAATGATATTTCCCATTATTATTCCAGTTGATTTTATTGTACAAATAGGGGGGTAAAAGTACAGGATGACAACTATTTTAACAAAAAAACGTAAAAGTATTCGATATTTATAAATTAAGGTGTTAAATTTGATAGTTTGTAACAGAAATTTAATTGTTACTACTAATCGTTATACTATTTAAAAAAAATTAATAAAAACAGACAGTTTATGTGGAAAAATTTTAAGCTGAATAAATTTTTACTCCTAATTCCATTAACAAGTCTAATGTTTTGCTTCAATTCGCCTAAAAATGATGATGAAAAAATGCAGACGATAATGGTGAGTGTAAAAAACACCCTATCTTACTTACATTACAGTCCAAAACCTATTAATGATGCCTATTCCAAAGATGTATATAAGCATTATTTCGAGATGATTGATCCTGCAAAAAGATATTTTCTGCAGTCGGATATGGATGAGTTTGGTAAGCATGAAACAAAGTTGGATGATTATCTTAATCTTGGAGATTTAACGTTCTATAAGCTTACGGTAGACAGATTATATCAAAGAGTGGATGAAATCGATAAAATTACCCAGGATATTTTCAGCAAACCGATTAATCTGGAAGAAGATGAAACGCTTACTCTTGAGCCAAAATTAAAGAAAGTACCTTCCAATAAGCAGGAACAGTATAATGAATGGAAAAAATTCATCAAATACAACATCCTTCAGGAAGTGGAATCTATGAACAGCAAAGAAGAAGCTCAGAAGGAGAAAAAGGATTCTGTTCAGAAATACAATTTAAAAGATACCATCAAATATCAGCCACTTTCTCCGGATCAGAAAATAAAAAAAGCTACGGATGAAGTGAAAGATCTTGTAAAGGAAACCTTTACGAGATTTAAAAAGAGAAAGAAAATGGATTGGTTTTCCGTATATATGAATGCCTATACAGAAGTTTTCGATCCGCATACCAACTACTATTCTCCTAAAGACAAGGAAGATTTTGATACAAACTTTACAGGAAAAGTAATCGGAATCGGAGCCATTATTCAGGAGAAAAAAGGAAATCTTTATTTAGGTGCTCTTACGATTGGAGCTCCGGCTTGGAAATCAAAACAGCTTTCGGAAGGGGATAAAATCTTAAAAGTAAAATCTAAACCGAAAGAAGATGCCGTAAACGTGGTAGGAATGCTTTCCGATGAAGCGGTAAGACTGATCAGGGGAGAAAAAGGAACTCCGGTTACTTTAACTGTTCAGAAAAAAGACGGAACCATAAAAGATGTAACCATGATCCGTGAAGAAGTGGCTATTGAAGACACATTCGCAAGAAGTATCGTGGTAAACGCTCCAAATGGTAAAAAATATGGTTTCATCAATTTACCAAGCTTCAATGCAGATTTTGAAAATGATAAAGGAAGAAATGCTTCTGATGATATCAAAAATGAAATTATTAAGCTAAAACAACAGAATATTGAAGGAATTGTTTTAGACTTAAGAAATAATGGGGGAGGATCATTAACGGAAGTAGGAGACATTATGGGACTGTTTATGAATGCAGGTCCTTACGTTCAGGTAAAAGACGGAAACGGGAAAATCCAGACCCTGAAAAATAAAAATGAAACCCCAATCTGGACAGGTTCATTGGTAATTATGCAAAACGAACTTTCGGCTTCAGCTTCAGAAATTCTTGCGGGGGTAATGCAGGATAACGGAAGAGCTTTAGTAATAGGATCTCCACAGTCATTTGGAAAAGGAACTGTTCAGACTTTTGTAGACTTAAACAGATTCTTAAATACAGAAGACGATTTCGGATCTTTAAAACTGACGATTCAGAAATTCTATAGAATTACAGGAGAATCAACTCAAAGAAAAGGGGTAGTTTCTGATGTTCAGATGAAAGACTTCTTTACCTATGCGGAAATAGGAGAGAGATATGATGATTATGCTTTAGCTTGGGATAAAATTCCTGCCACGAAATTCGAAAAACTAAATTATTTTGATATTCAGGCATTGGAAAAAGCAAGTTCGGCAAGAATGGCAAAAAACTCAAACTACCAACTGTTGATTGAATCTGCGCAGTGGAGAGAAAAATTGGATAAAGAAGAAACCATTACCCTTAATATCAATAAGTTTAATGAAGTGATGAAGCAGAGAAAAGCTCAGATCGAGAAATTCAAAGTACTTACGAAATTCGATAACGGGCTTAAATTTACAATGTTCCCTGCAGAACTTGAAAGAGAGAAAAAAGATGAAGCATTCAAGAAGAAATCTGAACTGTGGGTGAAGAATCTTAGAAAAGACACTTACCTTCAGGAAGCGCTGAATATTCTCGCAGATATGACTACAAAACAATAAATAAAAATAACCGCTAAGAAATTAGCGGTTATTTTTTTGTAATTATTATAGACAATTATTTAATCTCTACGCATCCCACTCTTCCTCCCGCATTTCCTGTAGGTTGGGTATGGAAATCATCGGCTGAAGCATGTATAATAAGACCTTTACCAATGATGTTTTTTGATTCATCAGTACATCCTAAACACCATTTATCGGTTTTGAAAGTAAGCGTAGCTACGCCATCCTGATTGGCTGTCAGATTTCCGATATCTCCCATATGGAAATGCTCAGCTCCCCATTTACCGTGATCGTTCTTAGAAGGGTTCCAATGTCCTCCTGTAGAAGTTCCGTCAGCTGCAGAGCAGTCTCCTTTTTCATGAATGTGTACAGCGTGTATTCCCGGAGTAAGGTTCTTTACATCCAGTTTCATAGTCACTTCATCTTTTTTCTGAGTAAACTTTGCAGTCCCTTCCGTTTGTGTTCCACTTTTAGGGTTTATAGTGTATGTTTTTGTAGTACAGCACGAAGCTGCAAAAAATGCACTCCCTATCAATAATGACATTGTTTGTATTTTCATTGTAAATGATTTTGTGTTAAAATTATAAAAGATTTACCAAAGGAGTTTATGATTACAGTCTTTTTTTACCATTCGGAAACGAAATTTAACAACTCGGTAAGAAAAAAATAGAACAAGAGAATTTTGATATTATTTTTGAACCGAAAATAAAAAACATGAAAACGCAAATAAAAAACATATTCATTCTGGCGGCCATCCTTTCATCTATCCTGCATTTTTCACAGATAAAAATTTCAGGGAAAGTAAGTTTTAAAAATAAAGGCGTTTATGAAGTAAATGTTACTTTAAAAGATACTTATGATGGCGCAACCACAGATTCGGAAGGTAATTTCTCTTTCGAAACTTCAGAAAAAGGAGATCATGTGCTGAGCTTTACCCATCCTAAATATATTGAAGTCAATAAAAATATTACCATTGGAGATCAAAATGTGGTGATGAATGCGGAATTAAAAGAGCAGATCAATGAAATAGACGCAGTTGTTGTCTCTGCAGGATCTATCGAAGCAAGCGATAAAAAAAGAGCAACAGCACTTTTAACACCTATTGATATTTATACAACTGCAGGAGCAGACGGACAGATTTCTTCAGCGTTAAATTATCTTCCCGGAGTTCAGAAGGTAGGGGAGACAGAAGGTCTTTTCATTCGTGGCGGAACAGGAACCGAATCAAAAATTTTCATGGACGGAAGCTTAATCAATAATTATTTTTCCAATTCAATTCCGGGAATTGCAGGAAGAGATCAGTTTAATACCTCACTTTTTAAAGGAAATGTATTTTCAAGCGGAGGATATTCTGCGTTATACGGACAGGCTCTTTCCGGAGCATTAATGTTGGAAAGTGTAGATCTTCCCGATCAAAGCTCTTATGATTTCGGAATTTCACCCATATTTTTAAACGCAGGTTTCCAGAAATTAGATGATAAAAAAACATATTCTTACGGGGCAAGTGCAGGATATTCTTTATTAAGTTTAATGCAGAAGGTTTTTAATTTTAATACCGATTTTATAGATGCTCCGCAAGGTTTCAACGGAGATGCCAATTTCAGAATTAAAACCAAATCCGGAGGACTTTTCAAATATTACGGGATGTATAATACCAATAAAATGGGGGTGAAAACAGAAAGTCTTGAACCTGAATATGATTTTGCTCTGGTTCGCTTAAAAGGAAAAAATACTTATCATAATTTATCTTTTAAACAAAAATTCGGAAAGTATCTTTTGAATGTCGGAACTTCCTATTCTTATAACAGATCAGATCTTAATTTCTCCACAGAAACAAATAATCTTGAATCTGAAAAGACTCAGCTTTTAAATGATGGAAATTATATCAACCTTAAAGCCGTTTTAGAAAGGAAAATCAATAAAATAAGCGCATTGAGAGGAGGTTTTGAACTGAATAACACCAGTGAGCAATTAAACTTTCAGGACATTCAGAAGAATTATAAGGATCTGATCTCGGCAGCTTTTGTGGAAACAGATTTAGGTTTCAGCAATCAGTTTTCTGCAAAAATCGGACTAAGAGGAGAATATTCTTCTTTCCTGGGTAAAGCCAACATAGCGCCACGTTTTGCATTAGCTTACCGTTTAGCAAAAGATTGGACTACTTCTCTCGCTTATGGTCTGTTTTACCAGAATCCGGAAAGCAAATATATCAATTCACCATCAAATCTTGATTTTCAGCAGTCTCAACATTATATTTTCCAGATTCAGAGAACCTCTGAAGGAAGAAGTTTAAGGCTGGAAGCTTTTTACAAAAAATATGATGAACTTATTAAAGTACAGAATATCGGGGAAATAAACGGGCAATATCAACCTGTTCAGACAGCTGTAAACAATAATGGATATGGCTTTGCAAAAGGGTTGGAGCTTTTCTGGAGAGATAAGAAAACACTCAAAAATATTGACTATTGGTTAAGCTATTCCTATTTAGATTCGAAAAGAGATTTTATGAACTATCCGATGAGCCTGAAACCAAATTTCGCGTCAGAACATACCCTTTCCGTTGTGGCAAAAAAGTTTTTCCCTGAGCTGAAATTCGGAACCAATCTTTCTTACAGCTACTCAAAAGGAAGGCCATATTATGATATTGCGACAAAAACGGTAAATGGTGAAGACGTCAATTTTATCCGAAATGAAGGAAGATTGAAAGATTATAGCGCTTTAAATTTCAGTTTTAATTATCTTCCGAATCTGGGCAATAAAGATTCAAAAGCATTTACAGTTCTTGTATTAAGCGTTTCAAATGTTTTGGGATCGAAAAATATTTACGGCTATAATTTTTCCCGAAACGGAAGCCAGAGTTCTGCAGTAGTTCCTCCTGTGAATACATTTGTTTTTGTGGGTGCATTTATTAGCTTTGGAGTGGATAGAACACAGGATGCCATTAACAATAACCTGTAAAAAAATAATTACATTTAAACATATAAAAACAATCTTTTAAAAATCAGAAACTATGAAAAAATACATTTTAAGTGCTGCTTTAAGCAGTGTTAGCTTAATTACTTTTGCTCAGGCAAGTTATGAGAAAATAATGACTGAGAAAATTGCTAAAATCGAAACCTGTAAGTCTGCTGAAGATTTTCAGAACCTTGCTAACGATTTCCAACGAATAGGAGATAAAGAAAAAGGGAAGTGGCTTCCGAATTATTATACGGCATTCTCTTATATTCAAAAAGGAAGAGTATTGATGAGAGAAGGAAAAATGGAAAGTCTGGACATGGTAGCAGATCAGGCGCAAAAATTTATTGATACGGCAGAAAGTACGGAAAAAGACAATTCAGAAATTCATTTGCTGCAAAAAATGATTTTCTCTCTGAAAATGATGGTCAATCCGCAACAAAGATATATGACATACGGAATGCAGGCTGCGGAAGAACTGAGAAAAGCTGAAAATTTTGATGCGTCCAATCCTAGGGTAGCTTTAATAAAAGCAGAAGATATGTATTTCACTCCGGAACAATACGGCGGAAGCAAAACAAAAGGTCTTGAACTTTTTAAACAGGCTTTAGAAAACTTCAACACTTATAAACCGAAAACAGCTTTAGATCCTAATTGGGGAAAATCTGAAGCAGAATACTTTTTAAGTATGGGAGATAAAAAATAATACTTTGGTCTTCCTTTTTGGAAGGCCAAATTGTATACCACTGATTTTAAATCAGGTAAATTCTAAATTATGAAACGTAAAAATATCATAACGTTATTCTGGATATCACTGGCAACTTCAATGTTCTTCTTCTTTGTGTTTACGGAGGAGAGAAACATTGAAAATTTTATCCATACCATTCTTATTTCCTTTATCTATTCATTTGTTTTGGGGTTCGGAAACTGGGGAATTAACGATTTTCTCAATAAAAAGTTTCCCTGGTCTGAAGCCACTACAAAGAGAGCGGTAATAAGCATTATTTCAATCCTGATTGCCAATATCATTCTGGTGTATTTCTGTAATTATTTAAACTTTGTGGTTATCCAAAAAGCGGCAACCACAGAAGACTATTTTTCAGGGAAATATAATTTCATCAATTGGTTTACGATCAATATAGCCCTTTTAATCTCCGCTTTTCTCCATGCAAGAAGTTTTATGGAGGAGCTGAAAAAGACTTCAAAAAAAGAAGTGGTAGAGCAGAAACTGATTGCCCGGTCTGCGAATGCTCAGTTTGAGAGTCTTAAAAATCAGCTAGATCCGCATTTCTTATTCAATTCCCTGAATGTACTAAGCTCTTTAATTGATGAAAATCCAAAACAGGCACAGAAATTTACTGCTTCCATGTCAAAGATTTACAGGTATGTTCTGGAGCAGAAAGATAAAGAATTGGTAACTGTAGAAGATGAAATTGAGTTTGCGAAAACTTATTGTGAGCTTTTAAAAACAAGATTTGAAGACAGTGTAGACTTTGAGTTTAATATCAGTAATGAAGATTTAAAATTATTTGTGGTTCCGCTTTCCTTACAGCTGCTGTTGGAAAACTGTATCAAACATAATTTTGCCACCTCTTCAAAACCGTTAATCATAAAAGTTTTTTCTGAAAACGATACCCTGTGCATTGAGAACAATCTCCAGGTAAGAGAGCAGATGAAAGAAAGCGCAGGAATCGGATTGGCTAATATTGTTCAACGGTATTCTTTATTAACGAAACGAAATGTTTTTATTGAAAAATCAGATGAATACTTTAAAGTAAAACTTCCGATGCTGTTAAGTAAGCCTAGTGTAGTCAGTGAAAAAAATGAATCTGAAGATAAAGCCTATGAAAAAGCACAAAAACGTGTGAAAGAGATCAAAGGCTTCTATAGCAACCTTTTTTCATATGTTATTGTAATTACTTTCTTGGCGATCCTTAATCTTATTACTTCTCCTAAACATTTATGGTTTTACTGGCCGATGTTAGGATGGGGAATTGGGATTGCAGCGCATGCAATAAGTGTTTTCTCGATAGGCAGAACCTGGGAAGAGAAAAAAATACGGGAAATATTGGAAAAACAAGATCAACATAAAAACAGATAAGATGAACAATATAAACGAAAACGATATCCGCTATAAAGAAGCGGAGAAAAGAGTAAAAAAAATCAAAGGATTTTATATCCATTTAATGGTGTATTGTTTTACGAACCTGCTTGTCATTGCTCTTCAGTTTTTTGATACTGATGACAAAGAACAATGGAGCTGGAAAATGCTTCAGTTGCCGGTATTTTGGGGCATTGGTCTGGCTGCTCACGGATTAAGCGTTTTTCTGCCGCCTGTTGTGCTGGGAAAACGTTGGGAAGAAAAGAAAATTAAAGAATTGATGGATAAAGAAAAATAAATGAAAGAGCTTACCATTATATTTTATATTTCGATGGCAGTTTGGTTTTTAAGCGAGTTTTATTATAAAAAAATGCTTGCGTCTGGTCAAAATACCAAAAAAAAAGATAAATCAACATTAAATATCTTATGGATGGTTATTGTTCCGTCGATTTTTTTGGCTGTTTTTATATCGAATGCGTTCAAATTTCCTATCAGCAATAGAGAATGGATCTTTTTTCTGGGAGAGAGTCTTATTGTAATAGGAATTTTTTTCCGATGGATTATTATTCGATCTTTAGGCAAGTATTTTACAGTAGATGTGAGCATCAGAGAAGATCATAAAATTAAGAAAGAAGGATTTTACAAGTATATAAGACATCCTTCATACGCTTTTGCACTGCTTACTTTTGTAGGATTAGGCTTGTTCCTGAATAACTGGATTTCATTTGCCGTAGCTTTTATTCCTCCGTTTCTGGCGTTTACTTACAGGATCAAAGTAGAAGAGCAGGCTTTGATAGAGCAGTTTGGAGACGAGTATATTCAATACAGAAAAGAAACGAAAAAGCTGATTCCTTTTATTTATTAAGTAAAATAAATCATCAACAAGTAAAACTAAAATCCCGATTCTCCATTGAGTCGGGATTTTTACAATTCAGGAACCATTTTCTACCGTTCGGTAAGATAAAGTTGATTTAGGATGTTTTGCTGGCCTACATTTGTATCAACAAAAACAAACAATTAAACATTTAAAAATTATAATTATGGAAAATTTATCTTACCAAAAAGAAGTTTTAGCTTACGAAAAAGCATCAAAAAGAGTAAAAGACCTTAAAAGTTTCTATGGAAATCTTACCTCTTACTGTCTTGTTATTCCTTTCTTATTTATTTTAAACATGATTACTTCTCCTGAACATTTATGGTTTTACTGGCCGATGTTAGGTTGGGGAATTGGACTTTTAGCTCATGCTGTAAACACTTTCGGGATCGGAAAAGACTGGGAAGAAAGAAAAATAAAACAACTGATGGAAGAAGAAAAAAGCAGAACAAAAGCACTTTAATTAAAAATAATAAATCTTTAAAAATGAACACTATGAATTACAATCAGGCACAACAAAGAGTACAGGACTTAAAAAGATTCTACAAAAACATTTTATGGTTCGTAATCGTTGCTTTTATCATTTACTTTGATGATATTTTTGAAAAAGGAACCTTTAATTTTTCACAGTGGAATGGTTCAATTATTTTGGCAATTTGGGGAATTATTTTAACGGTAAAAGCGGTAAAACTATTTCTTTTAAATTCTGATTGGGAAAGAACCGTGATGGAAAAAGAGATGAAAAAATCAAAAGAGCCGGCTAAGCTTTAAAAGCTAGTAATTTTTGATTAATTTTATTTCGAAATTTTAAACTAAAATCGGAAACTCAATGATCAAAACAGTCATTATCGAAGACGAAAAGCCGGCTTCAAGGAAATTAGAAAGAATGCTCAATGAATTTCCTGAAATAGAAGTGGTTGGGAAAATAGAATCCGTAGAGGAAGGGGTTCAATGGTTTTCAGAAAATGAACATCCGCAGCTGATATTTTCAGATATTGTTTTGGGAGACGGTTTATCGTTCGATATTTTTGAGAAAATTCCTACAAAAGGATTTATTATCTACACGACAGCTTTTGATCAATATACTTTAAAAGCATTCAAATTAAACAGTATAGATTATCTTCTGAAGCCTATTTTGGATGAAGATTTAGCTGGTGCGATCGAAAAATACAAATCATTTATTCCTTCAGATAACGCTGTCAATTCACAGGAAATTAAACAGTTAATTAAAAAGGAAAAAACAACGCTTTCCAGGATTTTAGTGAAAATAGGATACAACCTGAAAATTGTACAGACACATGAGATAAGCTGTTTTTTCAGTGAAAATAAGATTGTGTACCTGCAGACTCAGGAGAGAGCTTTTCCGTCGGATTTTACACTGGATGAACTGGAAGATGTCCTTGACGAGAAAAAATTCTTCCGGACAAACCGACAGTTTATTATTAATTCAGATTATATTAAAAATATCCATACTTCACCTAATTACAAGGTTGATTTAGAGTTTCAGCCACAAGAAGAGATTACAGTCAGCAGAGATCGTGTAAAGGATTTTAAAGACTGGTTGGTGAGCTAGATTGTGAGAGAGAATAATATAAAGAGTTTTCTTGGTTTAAATAGTTGAATAGCGAATCACAAGATAACCACTATTTGTAATCAATACGGTTAGACTCTGTATCTTCAAGCTGCTTCAGAATAGACTTCGGAATCTCGTCGCTGTCAACCGGGAAGCTTATAGAGTCAGGAACAAAGTCTTTCTTTTTGGCTTTCTGAAATATTTCGAATAGGGCAATAGGCTCTTGATTAAAACTAATACATGTACTTATAAAATGTAACTCATGGAGCTTATATTCTGGATTCTTCAGCTTTTCATTAATGTCTTTTATCCTTGAAATAAAATGCCTCTGTCGAATGAAGGTATTGCTGTTCATAATGATGAAAACATAATCTGAATAGGCGGTTACCTTCCCAAAGTATTTGTGGTGGTCGCCTCCGCTTCTTTCAACAAAATATTCACCGGTAGTCTCAGATTTATAGATTTCCACTGCAGAACGCCAGATCCGGTCTTCTTTGGCCTGTAAGGGATTATCCGGAAGATTTCTGTTATAGGAATACCAGCAACCGACCAACTTATCCAGCACTTCCACATTCTGCTTCACATTGTTCATATCAATTCTAAGATCATTAAAATTAAATGATTCTGTATTTGAATTAATAAAATCAATATAATTGGAATAGCCTAAAACTTTGACGATTTGACTTAGTTTTGCCAGATTCGGTTTGCTTAAAATAGCATTTTTATTCTGATAATATTTCTTCAGTTTGTTGATAATCAAATGTTCATATAAATAATTAGAGCCTAATAATTCAGGTTCTTTTTTTATTCCCTTCTCAATATTCCTGCTGATCAGGAGATCATTGAGTTCTGTAACGATATACGACCATTCGGTTTTTGAAACGTCTTCCCAATGATTTTTCTTTAAAAAATGTAGGCTCAAGAAATTCATTAATTTCTCTAAATGCAGAATATCTTCTTTTTTCATTTCCTAATTATAATTTATAAGACTAATATAAGATTATTTTAAAACTAGAAAATGCTATTACAAGACTTTTATATTCTAAAATCTAAAGATATTTGAGTAGAAACTAAAAGTCAAAACAATGGAAACAAAAACCGTAATACAAAACGATCCGCTTTGGGCTAGACTTCAGAGTTTTTCATTAGATAATTCCAATGCAGATTTTCCTCTCTCGAAAAAATTAGCAAAAGAAGAGAACTGGACGGAAAATTTTACCAAAAAAGCGATAGAAGAGTACAAAAAATTTGTTTATCTGTGTTGTACTTTCCCAAACGGAGCCTCACCCAGTGAAATTGTAGACAAAGTCTGGCATATGCATTTAATGTATACTCAGAATTATTGGGAAGAATTTTGTCCGAATATTCTGCAGCAGAAACTTCATCATCATCCTTCAACAGGAGGAGTCGTAGAAAAAATAAAACATAAGAATTGGTTGGATGATACATTGAAAAATTATGAAAATATCTTTCAGCAGAAACCGCCGGAAGATATCTGGAATCCTGATGAAATAAAGAAAAAAAGAGTCCGGAAATTAAAATTTCTTTTTTTAGCAGTTGTAGGATTTGTAATCATTTGCTTCTCTGATGATTTTATAGAAGTTTTCATCAAAACATTAATATTGGGAGTCGTTTTTTTCATTATTTATTTAATCTCCTTAATTAAGGATCCAGGAAAAAGAATGCCCAATTCAGATGGAAGCGGTTGTGGATCAGGCTGTGGAAATGGAGGAGGATGTAGCGGTTGCGGAGGTGGCTGCGGTGGATGTGGAGGGTGCAGTGGTTAAACAAAATAAATTATTATGAAAAAAATAATTATTCACACAGTTCCGGTTGCCGTAAGTTTCATTTGGCTGGCCATATTTAACCATACTTTTGACCCGATTTCTTTGAAAGGGTCTCAGTTTCTCAAATTTTATTTAATTTTCGTATTTGGATTTTATGCTTCAGTTTTTGCTTTAAAAGTATTCGGAGAAAGTATTTCAAAGATCACTTTTTACTTTATGATTTCTATTTTCCTTTTAGGTGTTCTAAAACTGATTAAAGGGATTTTATTAGGAAAGCCTGTCGGATTTCTAATTATGATTTTAATATTGGAAATTATTGTAATACTGTTTGTTAATTTGACTCATATAAACCACAGAATAAAGTAGGTTTTTCAAAAACTACCTCAAAAAGAAAACCCGAAACATTGTTCCGGGCTTATTATTAAAATTACTTTTATCTTCTAAAAGGTCTGGTCATAGCGATGTTTCTGTCTTTTCGAAAATCACCCCTCTGATATTGTGCATATTGTTATTTAGAAAGAATTCTTCTCATTCTTGCATCGTATTCTCTTGCTGTCAGTCTTTGTTTTGATAAAGCATAGATTTCTTTTTCCTGACGAGGAGATAATCTTCCGAAATCTTTCTGGTTTTGGTGAAATTCTACTTTGGCATTTTCATAAATTTTAAATTAATACTTTGTTTTTCTTACTTAAGAATAAACAAAGATATGCCTGAAAATAGGCATAAATAAAGGCCTATAGAAGTATAAGCCTTTTTATAGATGAATGTAAAATTTAATCGACGAATGAAAATTAATTTTTTAGAAGCTATTTCCCGCTTTCGCTACTCGCTTTTTCCGTTTCGGCGGCGGCAAAGCCGCCGCCGAAACGGAAAAGAGCTCAAACATGCCGCTCAATCGGGGCTAGGAATTTGCGTTTGCCATAAAAAAACGTCATAGGTTTCTAAAACCTATGACGTTTGAATCTATAAAGTTTGTTATCAAAATGACAAAAACAGTTTAAAATAATTGGTCAATTACTAGGCAATTACGCCGCTTCCCAACAGTTCTTCTCCATCATACCAAGCCGCAAACTGTCCTTCTGCAATTGCAGACTGTGGCTCTTCGAATTCAACATAAAAAACATTTTCAAATTGATGTAAGGTAGCTTTCTGCAACGGTTGTCTGTATCTGAATCTTGCCATTACTTTCATCGATTCTCCATTTTTCAGTTTCAGGTCTTCACGAACCCAGTGCAATTCGGAATTATCGATTTTTAGTGCTTTTTTCAGCAATCCTGGAAACTGATGTCCTTCTCCTACGAAAAGAATATTGTTTTCCATGTCTCTGGAGATGATAAAACAGCTTTCCTTATGTCCGCCGATTCCTAACCCCTTACTTTGTCCGATCGTGAAAAATTGGGCACCTTGATGCTTTCCGATAACTTTTCCGTCCTGTTTTTTATAATTGATTTTCTGGCTTAAATATTGAAGCTCTTCCTGTTTTGAAGAAAATTCAGGAGTTTCCTGAGCGAAAAGTGGGGAATCTTTAAAAATTTCAACAATCTCACCTTCTTTAGGAACCAATTGCTGCTGCAAAAATTGAGGTAAGCTCACTTTTCCGATAAAACATAATCCCTGAGAATCTTTTTTATCAGCTGTTACCAATCCGATTTCTTTAGCAATTTCTCTTACCTGAGGTTTTGTCAGTTCTCCGATCGGAAACAATGCTTTCGACAACTGATCCTGACTTAATTGACATAAAAAGTAAGATTGATCCTTATTATTGTCCTTTCCAGCCAACAAATGAAAAATTTCCTTTCCATTTTCATCAATGGTTGAATCAACTCTTGCATAATGTCCGGTTGCCACTTTATCCGCGCCCAAAGACATCGCTGTTTTCATAAAAACATCGAATTTAACTTCTCTATTGCATAAAACATCAGGATTCGGAGTTCTTCCTTTCTGATATTCATCGAACATGTAATCAACGATTCTTTCTTTGTAAAGATCGCTCATATCGATCACTTGGAAAGGAATTCCAAGCTTTTGAGCAACCATTAGAGCATCATTACTGTCTTCGATCCATGGGCATTCGTCTTCCAACGTTACCGATGCATCATTCCAGTTTCTCATGAATAAAGCCACTACGTCGTGACCTTGCTGTTGTAACAAATAAGCTGTTACACTTGAGTCTACGCCTCCGGAAAGGCCTACTACTACTTTCATTATATTTCAATTTTACGAAACTCTTAACGGGAGTTCTTAGTTTGACGCCGCAAAAATACAACTAAATAAATTCGTAAAAAAACTATAATTTTAAGCATCGATAAAAACAATATAACATGACAAAATTTATTATCCCTTTATTCTTACTTATTTCGGGTTCAGTATTTTCTCAAGTCGCGATCGGAACTTCACCGGAAAGCAATAATCGATGGACTTTCGGAGGCGGAATCGGATTGGGCTTCGGAAGCAATAACTATTTTAATCTTTCAGCAGCGCCAAGGGTTGGATATAAGCTTACCGATGATCTCGAAGGCGGGGTTTTGGGAAGTGTTTCGTGGCAGAAATCCAATGCTTATAGTTCAACAATGTTCGGAGTCGGCCCGTTTCTGAATTACTACGTAGCAAGAACATTTTATTTAAGTGCGAATTATCAGCATTATTTTATCAATTATAAAGATAAAATTTACGATTTCAAGGCAAATGCCAATGAAGATGCATTATATCTTGGAGGAGGTTATATGCAGAGAATAGGGAGCAATTCTTACTTGCAGTTGGGTTTGATGTATAATGTTCTTTGGAAAGAAAATTCGAGTGTTTTTTCGAGTGGTCTAGTTCCGAATATAGGATTTGTGGTTGGACTTTAAATATAGCAGAATGACAGACTTTAATCAGATATATAATCAAAATATCCCGAAAGCAAATTTTCGGGATATTTGTTTAATTGTATTTGTGGATTAGTTAATAGATCACGATCCATGTTGCGCCGCCTGCGGTAAAGAAAGCTCCGCCTGACATATTAGAAGGAACAACATTTCCCGTTAAATCTGAAATGATGGTAGAACTTCCGCAAGATTGTCCCATGAAGTAGTATCCTCCCGTATTAACTCCTGATTGATCCTGTACACCGAATTTAATTCCTGTCCAAGTGGTGGCTGTACTGAAGGTTGTAAGAACGCCACTAGGAGCTGTAAATGGAGCGGCATAGTTAGCGTTAAGAATCCATCTTCCAACTTGAGGTGTGGTAGGAACAGCGGTATTAAGGGCAAAAGTATTATTTACATTACCATCATAATTGGCATCTATTGATACTGACGGATTATTTGTAAACCCTAGTTTTAATAAATTATTGGAAGCATTTCTTGCTTCCAGGGTAGGGGTGCATCCCCCACCAACATTCCCTGAGTTAGATTTATTAAGGGTAAACTCAACATAATTGGGAGTATAGTTTTGTATATAAACAGGGGGCAATGATTGCGCTGAAAGACAAAAGGATACAAAAGCTGCTGTTAATAAGAATAATTTTTTCATAAATTTTAATTTCCTGATTTGTAATTTTGACTAATCGCTTTGTTGTATTCACCATAAACTTTTACGGCCCATTGTAGAATCTTTTCTCTGTCGTTTTCTGTCCTTTTTTCAATTTCGGAATAAGAAACTCCTGAAGAAGCAATAAGGTCTTTTGCGGCAGGTAACAGCATATCTTTTTTATAATCACTAAGTTCAGCTGACGTTTTTGGTCTTTCAGGTGCCGGCTCTTTTTCCATGGCTACTTTTTTGATAGCCATATTGAATTTTTGAACAGCTTCGGGCTTAGAAACTTCAGGTATGGCAGAAGTGGCCATATTTTCGTTAGCACAGGATAAAATAGTAAGTAATGGAATACTTAACAGTAAAAATGTTTTTTTCATGATATTAATTATTGCTTAAAAATTGTAGAGGATTATTAATAGATATTGATGGCAATATAGATTATGAACCAATAGGTCATATTTTTCTATTGATCTGTAATCTTAATGTTCTTTATTAATTATAAAAATTAATAAAGAACATACCAGTCTGCACCGCCAAATTGGAAATAGCTTCCTTGAATTACTCCTGAAAAAGCTGTTATAGGTGTTGTAGAGCCACAAAAATGGCCCAAAGAATAATATCCTCCGATATTATTTCCGAAATGATCCTGTACTCCCAGTTTAATACCTCCCCATTGCGACCCTGTAATATAGGCTGTAGGAACCGGGTTTGACGGAAGCGTATAAGGAGTTGAATAATTATTGTCATACGTCCATGCATCAATTAATGGAGTGGATGGATAACTTGGATTAAATGTATTGGAAGTATTGATATCTCCGTAGTAATAGGCTTCCGAAGGAACGGTATTGGCTACCGGAGCATAGGTTAATGTAGACAGACCTCCGGAAGTCGTTGATTGAAGATTCGGACTACAGTTTCCCGCGAGATTTGAAGGATTCAATCTCCAAACAACAAATTGGATTACCGTATCTGTATAATTTTGAATATAAAGGTCTTGTGCTGAAATGCAAAAAGAAGAGAAGAATGCGGCAAGTAAAATTAATTTTTTCATGGCTTTAGTTTTGTGATTTGTAATTTTGGTTGATTTGTTTATTATATTCACCATAGACTTCTACAGCCCATTTTAGAATTTTTTCTCTGTCGTTTTCTGTTCTTTTTTCAATTTCAGAGTATGTTACCCCTGTACTTGCTATAAGATCCTTTGCTGCGGGAATTAGCATGTCTTTCTTATAATCACTAAGTTCAGCTGACGTTTTTGGTCTTTCAGGTGCCGGCTCTTTTTCCATGGCAACTTTTTTGATAGCCATATTGAATTTTTGAACAGCTTCGGGCTTAGAAATTTCAGGTATAGCAGAAGTGGCCATATTTTCGTTGGCACAAGATAAAATGGTAAGCAAAGGAATACTTAGCAGTAAAAATGTTTTTTTCATGTTCATATTAATTAATTTTTTGTTCGATAAAAGTAATGATTTTTATTAATTAATCATTGTTTGGTGAAAAAATAAATTAATTATGTTGTTGAAAATGAAAAAGCTCCGGGAAAATCCCAGAGCTTTTTTAATATGATTAAATTATTTATTTATGATTGAGAAGACTTTTCAGCTGAAGATTTTTTTGCTTTTGGTGCTTTTCCAATCAAACCATCTTTTGCTTCGTTAAGATCAAGAATTACAGTTTCTCCTTCATTTAACTGCTTATTGACAAGCATTTCTGCCAATAAATCCTCAATATATTTCTGGATCGCTCGTTTCAATGGTCTTGCTCCGAAATCTTTATCCCAGCCTTTTTCAGAAATAAAGTCTTTCGCTTCGTCAGTTAATTCAACTTTATAACCTAATTTCTCCAATCTGCTGTACAGTTTACCAAGTTCAAGATCAATAATTTTCTTGATATCTGTTTGCTCAAGAGAGTTGAAAATCACAATATCGTCAATTCTATTCAGGAATTCTGGTGCAAACGCTTTTTTAAGGGCATTTTCAATAGTGCTTCTCGCTCTTGTGTCAGAACTTGTCTTTTTAGCAGAAGTTCCGAATCCTACACCGTCTCCGAAATCTTTAAGATCTCTTGTACCGATGTTTGAAGTAAGGATGATAATTGTATTTCTAAAATCAATTTTTCTACCTAAACTATCTGTAACGTGGCCTTCATCTAAGATCTGCAATAAGATATTGAATACATCCGGGTGAGCTTTTTCGATCTCATCCAAAAGAACCACAGCATAAGGTTTTCTTCTTACCGCTTCTGTCAATTGTCCGCCCTCTTCGTATCCAACATATCCCGGAGGCGCACCAACCAATCTTGAAACGGCGAATTTTTCCATGTATTCACTCATGTCGATTCTGATTAATGATTCATCAGATTCGAACAGTTCTCTTGCCATTACTTTAGCCAGCTCGGTTTTACCAACACCGGTGGTTCCTAAGAAAATGAATGTACCGATCGGACGGTTCGGATCTTTAAGACCTGCTCTGTTTCTTTGAATTGCCTTAACAACTTTTTTCACAGCATCTTCCTGGCCGATTACCTTTCCGTTCAGTTTTTCATCCATTTGAGCTAGTTTGTCAAGCTCATTCTTACCAACTTTAGTTACAGGAACTCCACTCATCATAGAAACAACTTCCGCTACATTTTCTTCTGTTACAGTTTCTTTTTTCTCTTTAACGTCTTTGTCCCATTTGTCCTGAGCAGCATTCAGTTCCATTTGAAGTCTTTCCTCTTCATCCTTCAACTTTCTGGCCTCAAGATAATCCTGAGCTTTTACTGCTTTCTGCTTCAATTCCTTGATTTCTTCAATTTTCTTTTCAAAATCAATGATTTCGGTAGGAACTTTCATGTTTTTAATATAAACACGAGATCCAGCTTCGTCCATCGCATCAATTGCTTTGTCCGGTAAGAAACGGTCTGTAATATATCTTGATGTCAAATTCACACACGCAGCAATTGCTTCCGGAGTATAAATTACATTGTGGTGTTCTTCATACTTGTCTTTAATTTGATTCAAGATCAGTATAGTTTCATCAATGGAAGTCGGTTCCACCATTACTTTCTGGAATCTTCTTTCTAAAGCTCCGTCTTTTTCAATATACTGACGGTACTCATCAAGAGTTGTGGCACCAATACATTGAATTTCACCTCTTGCCAAAGCGGGTTTAAACATATTCGACGCATCCAGACTTCCTGTTGAACTTCCTGCACCCACAATGGTGTGAAGCTCATCAATGAATAAGATGACATCTCTGTTTTTCTCCAACTCAGTCATAATGGCTTTCATTCTCTCTTCAAACTGACCACGGTATTTTGTTCCGGCAACTAAACTTGCAAGATCTAAAGTGATCACACGTTTTCCGTAAAGAACTCTGGACACTTTTTTCTGTTGAATTCTTAAAGCCAATCCTTCCGCAATCGCAGATTTACCAACACCGGGCTCTCCAATAAGAAGCGGGTTGTTTTTCTTTCTACGCGATAGGATCTGAGAAACCCTCTCGATTTCCTTTTCACGACCGATTACCGGATCTAATTTCCCGTCTCTTGCCAAAGAAGTCAGGTCTCTACCAAAGTTATCCAAAGTTGGAGTTTTACTTTTTGCAGAACCTAAGTTTCCTGTAGGCTTTCTCATTTGCTCAAATTCCTCTCTTTCATCATCATCGTCATAAGCACTCATTTGTGGTGCCTGTCCGGAATTTTTAAGCATGGTCTGATATTCTCTTGAAACGCCTTCATAGTCGATATCGTAAGCTCCTAAAATATTTGAAGTAGGGTCTTCATATTTATAAAGAATGCCTAAAAGCAAATGAACGGTATTAATCTCATTGCTTTTGTATTGTCTGCATTCTAACTCCGCACGTTTAATAGCATGATCTGCCATTTTAGTGAAAGAAATATTGGTAACCTCTTCAGAAATAGGATTAAGACTTGCTGTATTTAGAGTTTCAATTTTTCTTCTGATTTGTGTTAAATCCGCATTAAGGTTTTGAAGGATTTCTTTTGCAGAGTTTTCCGTTTTTATAATACCTAAAAGTAGATGTTCTGTATTAAGAAATTCACTTTTGAGCCTTTTAGCTTCGCTTTTGCTTTGTTTGAACACCTGGCTCAAACCTTGTGAAAACTTATAATCCATAATATATCTCATTAGAATAAAAGCAGCATTGCCATTTATTCATTATCTAAATTACAAATATTTTACCAAAAATCAATAAATGACTTTATGGCAGAAAAAATTTTATTATCTTATTGAAAATGATTAAGTTTGTTATCCTCAAAATTTCTCTCATGATTCCCGAAATCGCCACTTATATCGGATATTCCGCTTCACTTTTTATTGTGCTGAGTTTCATATTGAAAGATATAAGAAAAATCAGGATTGTGAATATGATAGGGTGTATCTGTTTTGTCATTTACGGCATTTTCAGCGGAATGCTGTGGCCGGTAATTATTCCCAACGGATTAATTTGCTTTATACAAATTTACCATCTTTTGACGGATAAAAAGAAGTAATGAGTAAGAAAAAAGTGATTACTTCAGCGTTTAGTAACTTATATACGGATCAGCGTATAGAAAAGGTCTGCAGAACATTATATGAAAACGGGTATGAAATTGAACTCATCGGAAATGATTGGAACGGGGCGGAAGAGATGTCACGACCTTATCCGTTTTCCAGAATACAATTGATTTCAAAAAGCCTAAAAACGGCTTATTTCGAATTCAACTGGAAGCTATATCATCAATTAAATAAAAAAGCAGATAAAAATACCATTCTTCATGCCAATGATTTAGATGCTTTACTTCCGAATTATCTGATGGCTAAAAAATTAAATATACCGTTGATTTTTGACAGTCATGAAATTTTTTCCGAAATGCCTGCAATTCAGGGCAAAATGTCACAAAAATTGTGGAGGTGTCTGGAAAAGACAATTGTTCCGAAGATTAAATTGATGATCACGGCAAGTTCAGGATATGCCAATTGGTTTAAAACTCGATATGGAATCAACCCTGTTGTGGTTCAAAATACGCCAGGAAAATTAAATTTTAACCAAGGAATTTCAGAGAACAATCCTAAAATTCTTTTGTATCAAGGGGCAATCAATCCTTTTCGCGGAATTGATAAAGCGATTTTGGCAATGCATCATCTAGAAAATGTTATTTTTAAAATTGCAGGAGACGGGCCAAGAAAAACAGAATATGAAGAATTAGTTATTAAAGAGAATCTTCAGCATAAAGTTCGGTTTTTAGGGAAACTACATCCAGATGATTTAAGAGAAATTACACTAAATGTAGATTGCGGAATGAGCATTGAAGAGAATGGGGGAGAAAGCTATTATTATTCTTTACCCAATAAAGTTTTGGATTGCATTCAGGCAAGAGTGCCTTTAATTTTATCAAATCTTCCGGAGATGCTGAATATTAAAAATCAATTTGATGTAGGAGAGATTATTAAGAATCATCAACCTTTAAGCATTGCAGAAGCAATAAAAACTGTTTTGAACAAAGGTCGCGAAAATTATCAGGCAGAGTTGGAAAAAGCAGCTGATGCACTTTGTTGGGAAAACGAAGAGGTGAAATTGCTACAGGTTTTTGAAAAGGCATCTCAAAGTTTTTAACAGCTATAAATTTTCAGAAATCAAAACATTTAATAGTAATCTAAGTTCCTGATTAATACCTTCAATTACTTAGTCTGCACTTAACATAAAATTTAAAAACTCTAAAATTAGTATCTTTGCATAAAGAAAGTATAGAAATGACCATTAAGGAAAAACAGCAGGAAATTATCGACGAATTTGCATTTCTTGACGATTGGGAGCAGAAATATGAATACATTATTGATCTTGGAAAGGAATTGAAAGGACTTTCTGAGGATAAAAAAACTGACGAAAATCTAATCAAAGGCTGCCAAAGCAAAGTTTGGATCGATGCGGAATTCAAAGATGGAAAATTATTTTTTAATGCTGATTCTGATGGTATTTTGCCAAAAGGAATTGTTTCTCTTTTAGTGAGCATTTACAATGGTCATTCTACTCAGGAAATTTTAGATTCTGATTTCGAGTTTATCTCAGAAATCGGTCTGCAGGAGTTTCTTTCTCCTTCTCGTGCTAATGGACTAATGGCGATGACAAAGCAGATTAAATTTTATGCAGTTGCCTATCAGTTGAAATCGTAATTGTGACAAGAATTTTAGCATATCGTTTTTCTGCTTTTGGTGATGTTGCAATGACAGCTCCTGTTTTTCGTGAGTTTTTAGAACAAAATCCGGAGGTGGAGATTGTGATGGTCTCGCGAAAAAATTTTGAAAGCTTGTTTGCTGATATTCCGAATGTTATATTCAAAGGAATTAACCTTGATGATTACAAAGGATTCTTTGGGTTGAACAGGTTAGCCAATGAATTAATCAAGGAATTTAATCCGGACCTGGTTGCCAATCTCCATGATGTCATCAGAACGAAGGTTTTAGATAAAATCTACCGGAGAAAAGGCTTAAAAGTTTTTAAAATAGATAAAGGAAAAGAAGAAAAAGAACGGTTAACAGATGTCTGGAACCTGAATAAGGTTCAGTTGAAAAAAACAGTTGAACGTTACGCAGATGTTTTCCGGGAAATGGGTTTTGAGGTTAATCTGTCACATCGGTTAAGACCTGTCACAAATAACAAATCAGGTATTGGTTTTGCTCCTTTTGCTCAGCATCGGGGGAAAATGCTTCCGTTGGAAAAATCTTATGAATTAGCAAGGATTCTAGCCCAAAAACAAAAGGTTTATTTTTTTGGCGGGGGGAAAAAGGAAACCGAAACCCTGGAAAGGTGGGAGAGAGAAATTCCAAATACCTATAGTTTATCAGGAAAACTGAGTTTTGCGGAAGAATTGAATAAAATTTCCGAGCTGGAACTGATGATCTCTATGGATTCTGCTAATATGCATTTGGCAAGTCTTATGGGAACAAGATGTATTTCTGTTTGGGGATCTACGCATCCTTATGCAGGGTTTTTAGGATTTGGACAAAGTGAAGATGATGTCGTTCAGGTAGAGGATTTAACGTGCAGACCATGCTCTGTTTTTGGAGATAAAGAATGTTATCGGGGAGATTGGGCTTGTTTGGAAGAGCTTGATATACAAAAAATTGTTGAAAAAATTTAATCCTATGAAGCTTATCTAATCAGACTTCCGGCAATATGGTTATGAAGATTTACTCTTGGCGATGGATTTAAAATATAATAATTGATAATATTGACTATAGGATGTTTAATAATGATTTAAATATCTTGATTTTTATAAGTTAGGCGATTATTATAAAAAATGAGATCTGAACATTCATACTTTATGAAGTATAAGGTGGCACAGTTTTATATAGATTTATTAAAATTATGATAATGAAAAGACTAAAAATAATAGGAATGATGATTTTACTGGGAATGTTTTTTACCTCTTGTGTAGCGGTAGTACCTAGTAATGGAAATCATGGCCTTCCTCCTGGACAGGCTAAAAAAGTAACTGGAGCTAAATCTGCAAGAGATTACGCACCAGGTCATAATAAGTAGAAATTGAATTGAATTTATTCCACGCCATACTTATTATGGAATTTTGCTTTAAAATGAATTAAAAATAAAAAAACTCTCTTGAAAAAGAGAGTTTTTGTGGGTCCTGAGGGATTCGAACCCCCGACCCTCTGGGTGTAAACCAGATGCTCTGAACCAACTGAGCTAAGAACCCGAATTTTTTTGAAAGGTTTCGTTTCCTTTTCTGTGGGTCCTGAGGGATTCGAACCCCCGACCCTCTGGGTGTAAACCAGATGCTCTGAACCAACTGAGCTAAGAACCCTCTTTATCGTTGTTTTCTCGATTAGAGTGGTGCAAATATACGACTTATTTGGAAATCTCCAAATTTTTTTCTAAAAATTCTCCCACTACAAAGTTACTTCCGCCGATAAAAATCATTTCTTCATTTGTACATCGTTCTTTTGCAGACAGATAGGCTTCCTGTACAGAATCGAAAATTTTATAAGAAATTTTTGCATCAATAAGCAAATCTTCATAATCTTCAGGGTGTCTTCCCCTGTTAATAGCTGGTTTGGCAAAATAGAACTCAGAATTTTCAGGTAAAATTTTAGTGACTTCATCTATTTTTTTATCATTAACGAAGCCTAAAATGATATGTTTATGCTGATTTATGGAATTCAACTGTTCAAAAACATACTCCAATCCGGCTTGATTGTGTCCCGTATCACAAATTGTCAATGGAGTTTTAGAAAATTCGAACCAACGACCGATAAAGTTGGTGTTTTGATGAACGTGTAAAAGGCCTTCTTCAATATTTTTATCCGAAATAGATAAATTTAATTTTTTGAGTTCTTCGATCAATGCTAAAACAACCTTAATGTTTTTAGACTGATAATTGCCTTTTAAATCCGAAATAAGATTGGTTTTTAATGATGTAGCATCAATAAATGGTGCTTTTTCCTGATCTGCCTTATTTTTAATGATATTTTTTACACTATTATTTTCATCACCTGAAATAATAGGAATCCGGGTTTTAATAATTCCTGCCTTTTCTGTTGCAATTTCCTCAATAGTATCTCCTAAAATATTCTGGTGGTCGAGCTGAACATTGGTGATTGCTGTAACCAATGGTTTGATGATATTTGTTGAGTCCAGTCTGCCGCCCAAACCAACTTCGATAATTGCAAAGTCAACATTCTGCTGATGAAAATATTCAAAAGCCATAACGGTTGTAAACTCAAAAAATGAAGGCTTAATATCTTCAGGAAGATTTTTTAGCTTTTGAATAAAATCAAAGACAAATTTTTTATCACAGTTTTTACCGTTTACCTTGATACGTTCTGTAAAATCAATCAGGTGTGGAGAATTGTAAAGTCCGGTTTTATAGCCTGCCTCTTGAAGTACGGAAGCGAGCATATTGCTTGAAGAGCCTTTTCCGTTGGTTCCTCCAATGTGAATGCATTTTATTTTTTCCTGAGGGTTTCCAAAGAAATCGCAAAGTCTGGTTATATTTTGTAGGCCGGGTTTATATGCTTTTTGACCGTCAGTCTGATAATTAGGAGCTTGTGCGAAAAGCCATTCCACGGCTTCCTGGTATTGTTCATTTGTCATGACACAAAATTCTCAAAAGTTTTTTAAAATGGGGCATTAATTTTTTTTAATTGTAACTTTTTTTACATCTTCGCGTCTAATGTCATAAAAGCTGAATTAATTATGAAAAAAGTTTTGGTAATCATTTTAGGATTAAGTTGTTTGGGACTAAAGTCTCAAAAAAGGTGGTCACTGAGAGAATGTGTAGATTATGCTGTAAAAAATAATCTACAGGTAATACAAAACGAATACTCGAAACAAACTCAGGAATCCAACCTAAAAATTGCCAAAAAAAATTATCTTCCTTCTGTTTCCGGAAGTATAGGAAATACTGTTAGTTTCGGACAGACCTCTTTCGGAACGGGAAGTTTAAGAAATGATGTCTTTCGTAACAGTGCAAACTTAGGAGCTGAAGTTTTAGTATACAACAACGGAAGACTTGATAAAACGGTCAGAAAAAGCCAATATGACCTGGAAGCAAGCTTATATGATGTAGAAACTATTAAGAATGATATTTCATTACAAATTGCACAGCAGTATTTAACGACATTATTGAATAAGGAAATTGTAAAAATCTCTGAAAGTACAGTTGCGAATGCTAAAAAGCAATATGACAAGGCAAAAATAACTACATCGGTAGGGACAACTGCGCAAACTGTTTTAGCTGAAGCCGAAGCAGCATTAGCAAGAGAAAAACAAAACTTAAAAACCGCAGAAATTAATGTAGGACGAAGTTTATTTGCTTTAGTTCAACTTTTACAACTGCCTGATTATAAAAACTTCGATGTTGAAGATGTAAGTGTTCCGGAAAAGTTAACACCTGAGTTAAAATCTGTTGAAGAGGTTCTGACGACAGCTTATGCATCTCAGCCTCAGATAAAAGCAGCAGAAAGCAGAATAAGATCTGCTGAAGTTCAGACTGAAGTTTCGAAAACGGCTTTCTGGCCCACAGTAACAGCAAATGTGGGATTAGGTAGCTTTTATACCAACTTATTAACAACGGATAATGAAGGAAATGACATAATATATATTAAAGAGAGAGGAATTACTAAGCAATATAAAGACAACTTTGGACAGCAAGCCAGCATTTCTGTAAATATTCCGATTTTTAATAAAGGAATAACAAAAATTCAGGTTGAGCAATCAAAAATCAATGAAAGCGTTGCAAAAAACTCATTTGAACAACAAAAGCAGTCGATAAGACAAAGTGTTCAGAAGGCGCAGTTTGATGTTGATGCCAACTATGAAGCCTATTTGTCGGCAGTAGAAACAGAAAAAAGTTCAAAGCTTTCTATGGATTTTGCAGAAAAAAGCTATGCAGCCGGAAGAACAACCATTTTTGATCTAAATGTGGCCAGAAACAATTATGCAAATGCCCAAGGTTCTGTAGCTCAGGCAAAATATAATTATTTATTCAGTTTAAAATTATTGAATTTCTATGCAGGAATTCCATTAAGTTTGTAAAATGTCAATTCAGTCCTTAGAAAAATATTTACCTCAAAATACACTGCCTTATTTGAAGAAATGGTTTTCAGACTATTATATTCATATAAAAATTACAAGGGAACGAAATTCAAAATTGGGAGATTATCGAAAACTGTCGGAGAGCTCCCATGAAATTACAATAAATTCTACATTATCTCCACAGCTTTTTTTCTTTGTGCTTACTCATGAGTTAGCACATCTTATCGCTTTTGAGAAGTTTGGAAGAAGGATATCGCCTCATGGAAATGAGTGGAAAATCACTTTCAGGGAAATGCTTCTTGAAAGCATCGGGATATACGAAGATGAATTACAACCTATTATCGTAAAGTTTTCAAAATCTCCTAAAGCCAATTTTATGGCGAGTCCGGATTTAGTAAAATTTTTTCATGCCGGAAATACAGATGATAATTTTTGCTATATCGAAGAAATAGAGAAAGGTAGCTTTTTTGTTTATCAAAATCAAAAATATCTGCAGGAAGGGCTTATTAAAAAAAACTATCTTTGTAAGAATCTGGTCACCGGAAGGAAATATTCTTTCAAACCTTTAGCCAGAGTAGAAAAATGTATGTGAACATGTTACAGTCAGATAAATATTGTGTAATAATGGCGGGAGGAATCGGAAGCAGATTTTGGCCTTTAAGCACACAAAAGTTCCCGAAGCAGTTTCAGGATATTTTGGGAACAGGAAGAACAATGATTCAGCAGACGTATGACAGGATCAGTAAAATCATTCCTGCTGAAAATATATTTGTAATCACGAATAAAGAATATGTAGGGATATCTCATCAGCAATTACCGGAAATTCCGGAAGAAAATATTGTGGGAGAACCTTTGATGAAGAATACAGCGGCTTGTAATCTTTATATGGCCAACAAAATAGCTGAAAGAAATCCCAACGCTACCATGGTGGTTTTACCCGCTGATCATTTGATCCTTAAAGAGGATGTTTTTTTACAGAAATTAGAGCTTGCTTTTAATTTAGCATCTGAAAATGACTATTTGGTAACTTTAGGAATTACACCTACAAGACCGGACACAGGATATGGCTATATTCAGTTTGTTGAAAAGAAAAACGCAGATTATTTCAAGGTAAAAACATTTACTGAAAAACCTATTTTAGAAATAGCACAAAGCTTTTTGGATAGTGGGGATTTCCTTTGGAATGCAGGGATTTTTATCTGGAATGTTAGAACTATTCATCATGCTTTTGAAATGTATCTTCCGGATATGACACAGCAATTTATGGCATGTGATTATAATGCAGGCAATGAGGAAAGCTGCATAGAACTTATTTATCCAAAGGTTCAGAAGATATCTATTGATAACGGAATTCTCGAAAAAGCAAAGAATGTATATGTAATTCCTGCAAATCTGGGATGGAGCGATCTGGGAACATGGACTTCGGTGTATGAAAATACGGAAAAAGACAAAAATAACAACTCGGTCAATCAAAAACATCTTTTAACGTATAATGCAGAAGGCAACATCATTCATGCTAAAAGCAATAAAATGGTTGTCATAGACGGATTAAAAGATTATATCGTTGTAGACACCGATAAAGTGCTTCTAATTTGTCCGAGAGAACATGATCAGCTGATAAAAGATTATGTTTTGGATCTTAAAAACTTCAAAAAAGGAGAACGTTTTATGTAATTAAATGGCATACTTTGTGTCTATTACTTTAGTTATGATAAATGCAATTTTAAAATTTGGTGTATTTTCTTTTTTATTATTGGGGATAAAGACTTATTCCCAGGAGAAAAAACATTTTACAGGCTATTCTAATATATTACAGAGTATTATTCCTAACCAGAAAACAGATTTCTGGATTTTAGTTCATAATAATTACGGCAAAAGCCAGGAAGTAAGAATAGTAGGGACAAAAAAAGATTATACACCACAGTCTTCAGGGTTTAATTTATTTCCTGACGAAAACGGATTTTTTTATATCGTTTATTCTTCAGGAGGCAAAATGGAGTATATAACAGATCTTCCTGCACTTAAAAAATTTATAGGCAAAATAGATAATGCTGAAGAAGCGGCAATTATGCTCACGGCAGATGGATATTTTGTAGATGAAGAATTTAATGATTTGGCAGGAAATTACGCGGAAGACAGTAAAAGCTATTATCTGGAAGTTGGAAAACTCACTTCAAAAGAATGTCCTTACCAAAAAAAACACTTCAATATCACAGTGAACAAAGCTACAGGAGAAGTGGAGAATATAAAAGATGACGGAACTTATATAGAGCTTTATAATAAGAAATGTACTAATAATCCAAGGCTTTTAAAAATAGAGAAAAAAGAACCCCCAAAAGATGAGCCTAAAAAAACAAACTCTTCCAAACGCAGATAATTTTTACGAAACAGAAAGACTGATCATTCGTCCAATGTCTTTGGATGATGCTGAGTTTATTTTTGATCTTTATAACAGACCAAAGTTTATTCGGTTCATTGGAAACCGTAATATAAAGACGGTTGCTGATGCAGAAAACTATATCAGAAACAGGTTTCTTCCACAAATTGAAAAGCTGGGTTATGGAAATTATTTAATCCTGACGAAGGAAGGAAACCATAAAATCGGTGGAGTAGGAATTTTCGAACGTGAAGGATTGGAAATTGTAGATATTGGTTTTTCTCTTTTAGACGAGTTTGAAGGAAAAGGTTACGCTTATGAAGCTGCTTTAAAAGTAAAATCTGTCGGAATGGATGATTTCGGGCTCAAAAAGATTTCTGCCATTACTTCAAAAGATAATTTTTCTTCTCAGAAATTAATTGAAAAATTGGGTTTGAAATTCCAGAAATATGTTACTCTTCCGGGTGAAGACGAGGAGCTAAAGTATTATGAGACCGAATAACAAAAGAGAACACAAAGTTTTATTTTACCATTAAGGAATTAAGAAATTAAGAAATTAAGATTATAATGAAACTTAATTTCTTAATGCTTAATTTTAACTGTTTCAAGCTATAACATTCAGTTGTAGTAGGACGTTATCCCTCCAAAATCTGCTCAGCTGCTGTTTTTGAAGTCACTTTCTCAATTACTCTTGTACAAACTCCTTTTTCATCAAAAATAAAAGTAGTTCTTACAATTCCCATATAGGTTTTTCCGAACGTCTTTTTTTCCTGCCAAACCCCAAATTTTTCAATGATATCACGCTTTTCATCAGCAATAAGGTCATAAGGGAATGCAAATTTACTGTGAAAGTTTTTCTGTTTTTTAACAGTATCTCCGCTTATGCCTAATAATTGAAATCCAGCCTTTTCCAATTTTGAATAATTATCACTCAGATTACAGGCTTCCACCGTACAGGTTGGAGTATTTGCCTGGGGATAAAAGAAAATAACTAATTTTTTTCCGATCAGTTTTTCCGATTGTATTGTTTCTCCGTCCTGGTTTGTTCCTTCAAATTGTGGTAGTTTGTCTCCAACTTTCAGCATAATGATTTAATTTTGTTCAAATTTAAGAGTTAAATGACAAAAAAGCAAAGAGCCGAACTTGTTCAGACCGAATTAGAAAAACTATATCCTGAAGTACCCATTCCGTTGGATCATACCGATCCTTATACTTTGATGGTTGCGGTAGCACTGTCTGCCCAGACCACAGATAAAAAAGTAAACCAGGTAACTCCGAATCTTTTTAAAGTGGCGGGAACCCCTGAAAAAATGGCAAAATTAGAGGTTTCGGAGATCAAAGAACTGATCAAAGAAATTGGATTGTCGAATACAAAAGCAAAGAATTTAAAAAGAATGGCAGAGCTCCTGTTGGAAAGACATCATGGAGTAGTGCCGCAAACTTACGAAGAATTAGAAGCACTTCCGGGAGTTGGCCATAAAACAGCTTCCGTGGTGATGAGCCAAGGTTTCGGTTTTCCTGCTTTTCCGGTCGATACGCACATTCACAGACTCATGACACAATGGAAGCTCACTTCCGGAAAAAATGTGGTAGAAACAGAAAAAGACGCCAAAAGTATCTGGAAAGAAGAGGTTTGGAATAAGCTTCACCTTCAGATCATTTTTTACGGAAGAGAATATTCTCCGGCGAGAGGAAAGGGAGAGAAGGACTTTATTACCAAAATGATGTTCGAGAAAAAAGAAGAATAACGCCAACATTCCCCTCCTCTGGAGGGGTGGCGAAAATTCAAAGAATTTTTGACGGGGTGGTCTATTCAGTATGACTTTACAACTATTCTCCATCCAACAACCTTCTGTGGTAATTGATCTGTCCCAGATGATAGCTCAGATGCCCGAATAAATGAATAAGGAAATATTCGGTTGTCATTGTGTATCCCAATGCTTCAAGAGGATAGTCTTTTTTAAGATCTTCGGAAGACAATGTGTCAAGTGTTGAGGTAACAGCTTTTAATGTGTCTTCAACTTTTTCAATGAGCTTAGCTCTCGGTACATTCTTTAATGAAAATTCAAGCTCGCGATTTCTGATATAACCCGAATTCCCTAATTGAGCTCCAATGAAATGATTAAGATTTCCAACTAAATGAAGGCATAGGTTTCCCGCGGAATTTGAAATGCTTTTATCTGTTTTCCAAATTGATTCTTCGTTTTGGTAAGATTCGATTTCCAGTTTTAATTTATTTAAATCTCTTGTGTAAAGAGATTGTAGGCTTTCTGTTGTCATTTTTTCTATTAATTAAAGCTTTAAATATTTTTGAATTCCTTAAATTTTTATGGAATATAAATCTAAACAAAAAAGCCACAAAAATTAATTTGTGACTTTAATATTTTAATAAAATTATTTCTGCTTTTTTGCCCAAAGCTCCATTTTTCTGTTCAGAACATCCAAAGGAAGACATCCCTGGCTTAATACTTCATCATGGAAGCTTGCCAAATTGAATTTTGCTCCTAATTCTTTCTGATACTTCTCTCTCAGCTCACGGATTCTTAAAGAACCGATTTTATATCCTAAAGCCTGTCCAGGCATCGCCATATATCTTTCTACTTCGGCTGTTGCTCCTGCTTCATCATAAGAAATATTGCTGAGGAAATATTTAATAGCTTCTTCCCTTGTCATTTTTCCTGTATGTAAGCCCGTATCAACTACCAGTCTTACTGCTCTTAGCATCTGATCGCTCAAGTAGCCCATTTTTTGGTAAGGATCTGTGTACAGTCCGAATTCTGGGCCTAAAGTTTCACAATAATGGGCCCATCCTTCACCATACGCTCCAAACCATCCGAATCTCATGAATTTCGGAAGCTTGGTGTTTTCCTGCTGTAAGGAAACCTGATAATGGTGTCCCGGAATAGCTTCATGTAAGAACAAAGATTCCATTCCTGAAGTGACATTGAATTTCGAAGGATCCGGAAGCGGAACATAGAAAATTCCCGGTCTTTTTCCATCCGGAGTTCCCTGAATGTATTCTGCACTCGCACTTGCTTCTCTGAATTTTTCAGTCTGTCTGATCTCAAATCCGGTTTTCGGAGTTACCGAGAACATGGTTTTCAGTTTCGGGGTAATTTGGGTTAAAATCCCATTAAAGGCTGCCAAAACTTCTTTAGAGGTCTTGTAAGGCATTGCTTTAGGATCTGTTTTTACGAAACTGATGAACTCTTCCAATGTTCCGGTAAAGCCCACCTGCTGTTTTACTTTTTCCATTTCCGCACGAAGCATGGCAACCTGCTGAAGTCCGATTTTATTAATTTCTTCCGGCGATTTATTGGTTGTTGTCCAGCTTTTTGTATAGTACTGATAAATTTCCTTTCCGTTTGGTAAGCTATTGTATCCGTCTGTTTCTCTGGCTTTCGGAAGGTATTCTTTTTCTAAGAAATCTCCCATTTTTGTATAGGAAGGAATGATTTTGTTTAAAATAGTTTCTTTGTAAAGTCCGGAAAATTTATCCTTCTGCTCTTTGGTAAAGCTTTTCGGAAAGTTTTTGATAGGTCCGTAAAAAATATTTTTATCCAAATCTGTTGTAATGATCTCTTCGGCCCTCATTTGGGGGATCATTTTAACAACCAGTTTTTTAGGCAATACCATTTTATTATTAATCCCTTCCCGGAAATTATCCGTTGCGGCATTCATCCAGTCCGGAAATTTTTCCATTCTTTTCAGCCAGTCGCTGTAATCTTTTTCTGTTTTGAAAGGCTGGCTTCCCTGCCCGCTTCCGTAAAGAGGGAAACTTAAAGGAAGACCTCCAAATTGGGTAAACGGAATATATTCGGGATGATATGCATAACCTTCAATTCTGTCTTTCAGCATGAAATCCAGCACATCATATACTACTTTGTCTTCATCAGAAAGATTCTTGTAATCAACATTTTCTAATTGCTTTTGTACGGAATTGTAGAAAGCAACTTCCCCTGAAATAAAATCTTTATCTATATTGATCGGCAACTGGTCATTGTATCTGAGATCACCCTGAGAAGTCGCCTCAAGAGGGTAGAGCTTCAGGTATTGTTCGTAATAGTTCGCTGCAATAGAATCTAAGTTACTGGGAGTTACCTTCGTTAACGGTGAATCCGACTTTTTACAAGACGTCACACCCATAAGTAATCCCAAACCGACGATGCTTTTTAATAGAATATTTTTCATTTTCGGAATCTTTGAAGAACAAAAGTAATTAATAATAGCAAAAAAGGGTGTTTTGGAGGAGGATTTTTCAAAAATATTTTTCAAAATATTTTTCACATTCAATCTATTTTTTATCTTTGCTGAAAACGTTTAACAATCATACTATTACAGTTCTTTTTTTAAGAAATAATGAAAGGGATTTTAAAAATTTACCATCCGGACGAAACGCTAAAATACAATATCAGAAACACTTATTGTAAAGCGGTCTATAGCAACCAGCAACATTTTTTAGAGGTTGAAGTTATTACGGATGACAGTTTGGATCACGTTGATGATGATTCTCTGCAGTACAATTTTCCGCAACTTTCGCTTGAGGTCTTCGATTTCCCTATCGAATCAGCGGAAATAGAAGGGAAAACAATTCAAATTAATGATTCTGATGAAGAGAGTTATACAGAAGTAGATCTTTTTGATGACGAAGACGCCTTTATTTATGATAATGAGCTCCAGTTTGAAAAAAATGAAGAAGGAGAACTTCAGGTGGTCTGGAAAGGAACAATTGATGATTTTTACACGGGTTCAGATACTCCGATACCTTTCAGGCTTAAATGCGAATTTAAACAAGATGATATTGAGGTAGACGAGGATTAAATATCCACCGATCTTAATATTTTTTAATACTAAAAATTCTTTTCAATGGTTTTGGAGAGAATTTTGCTATTTGTAAAAAGCAACTTAATTTTAAGTTGTTTTTAAGCATTTTTTAAGACATCAATTAATAATATTCTATTATTTTTGTCGTTTAAAACCATTATAAAACTACATATTAATGCTGTTAACGGAACTTACTCAGATTTTATTTGCACAAATTGCTACACCGGCAGTGAACACGGAAGACTTAGAATTTTCATTTTGGAAGATCATGTTTCATGGAGGTGCTTTCGCTAAAATAGTGATGGTAACCGTACTAACACTTGGTGTGTTCTCGGTTTATCTGTTTTTTGAACGTTTTTTCTTTATCAAAAGGCTGACTTCAAAAACAGATTCCAATTTTATGGATAATATTGAAGATTTCATTAAAGAAGGAAAAATAGAATCTGCTTCAGACTATTGTAAAAGACAAAACTCTCCGGAAGGAAGAATTTTAGAAAAGGGAATTTCAAGATTAGGACGCCCCGTTTCAGATATTGTAAGTGCCATGGAATCTCAGGCTCAGGTTGAAGTTGCTAATATGGAGAAAAACCTGAATCTTTTAGCGGTTGTGCCGAGTATTGCCCCTATGTTGGGACTATTAGGAACAGTAATCGGGATGATTATTGCTTTCTTTAATCTTTCTCATGCAACGGGCTCGTTCTCTCCGAAAACACTTTCTGAAGGTATTTATACGGCTTTAGGACAAACAGCGGTAGGTCTTGCGGTGGCAATTCCGGCTAACTTTTTCTACAATATATTATTAACAAGAATTGATAAGTTTGTATTGAAGGCCCAGAATATGTCAGGTGAATTTTTAGACCTTATCAATAAACCTTTATAAATCTTTCCAGATGAAAATTCAGAGAAGAAATAAAGCAAATCCCGAGTTCAGTTTGGCAGCGATGACAGATGTTATCTTGCTGATGCTGATCTTTTTTATGGTAACGTCTTCCGCGGCCAATCAAAGCGCAATAGATGTAAAACTTCCAAAAACAGCAGCGGTAGAAGATAATATTCCTAATCCTTTAACGGTAAGTATAAAGGCAGACGGTTCTTATTTCGTAGACGACAGCTCTGTTAATAAGGATCAGCTTGAACAAATCATAGTTGATAAACTGGCTAGCCCAACCAATAAATCTTTTACGATAAGGGCAGACGAAAATACGATGCATAAAGATGTGGTTTTTGTGATGGAAATTGCAGAGAAGCATAAGTTTAATATTGCAATTGCAACAGTAAAGGATAAATAATCACGAAAAAAGATTATTCCATAATGAAGACTTACGCTATAAACAAACAAGAAGAAAACAGAGATAGAATAAAGAGCGCATTACTTTCTGTTCTTATCTGGTCTGCGATCTTGCTGTTTGTTTTTTTATATAAATTAAAACCCGAACTGGATCCTGAACCAGAGATTGTGACAACAATGCTGGTGAATTTCGGAGATAACAGAAATGGGAATGGGGTAGAGGAACCTGCAGATCAGCCGGGAAGTCTGGCTGCTGCTACGGAAGAAGTTACAACAGAACCTGTAGAAACAGCTGTTCCGGAAACGAAAACGATTATAAAGCCTGAACCACAACCTGAAACTAAAAAATCGGAAGCTAAGGAAAAAATTATCACAGGTAATAATTCCAAAGTGACCACTCCTAAGAAAGAAGAGTCAAAAGCAGACAATAAAAAAGCAGCAACAAGTACAAGTGCGTCTAAAAACACTAAAAAGTCGGGAGCTGTTACTGCCAATTCAAAAACAGGGAACGGTGACGGAAAAGGAACGGCAGCTATTGGAAATTTGATTCGAGGAAGAGGAACAAAAGCAGGAAGCCAAGGCGATGGAGACGGAATCGGAAATGCGGGGGATCCTTTAGGTGGTGACGGAAATGGTGACAGTAAAGTAGGAATCGACAGAAAATTGGTAGGATATATTCCCGGAACAATGGGACGAGGCGGAGCACAGCCTTCTCATAGCTGCACAGCAAGCGGATCTATTACTATTGCCTATACCGTAGATAAGGCGGGAAATGTGGTTTCTGCAAGAAGATCAGGAGGAATTTCAGATCCTTGTGTTTCTTCTACATCAGTTGCCTGGGTAAAAAAATATGTGAAGGCTGAAAAAGCCAATGTTTCCTCTACAGGAAGCTATAAGATTACCTTCTAAGAAATAAATAATTTAATTTTTTATAACCGTGTTAAAGTGTAACGACTTTGCCACGGTTTTTATTTGAAATAAACAGGCAGAGTATTTATATTTGTTTTGTGCTTGGATAACATACACATAATATGAAAACTCCTCAATTGTCAGAATTGAAATTAGCAGATAAAATTCACAAAATAAATGCTCTTGATGTATCAAAACCGAATGATGATATGTTTTGTGAAGTAAAAAAGCTACTTGATGAGGTTAAAGTATCACAATTGAGAACGAATCTCACAAAAAGTTTACTTTGGAAAAGAAAGATATCTTACAATTTCTGAATTAAGAATAAAAAAGCTGTCTTTTTTAAGACAGCTCAAAACAAAAATATTCCCATCAGCATTAATTATTCCAATCCAATCCTAATTTTATATTTGTTTAATTTCTATTTTTCACTAATATCCAATCGGTGTAAGTGATCATTTTTTTAGTATCCGGATCGGTCCATTGTATTTCGTACCAATAGGTACCACTGCTTACAGGAGTTCCATTGACGGAGCCATCCCATCTGAAGTTATTATTTCTGTCAGATGAATAGAGTAGCTGCCCATATCTGTTATAGATAGAAAGTTTTAAATCTTTAAGATATGAGAGTTCAGAATAATCTAAAATATCATTTCTACCATCCCCGTTAGGAGTAATTGCATTTACAAGGTTAGTTACTGTTACCTGGATCTGAACCGGAACACAATTGTTTGAATCTTTTACATAAAAAGTATTTTTACCACGGGGAAGATAGCTAAATAGATTCGAGGCTTGCCATATTTGGCCGTCCTGAGAATATTGATAAGGGGGAACTCCTCCTTCTGCAATTACGGTTGCAGTACTATTTTTCACATGTACATGCTTAATTTTTGGAAGCTCAAAAGGATGTACTTTCACCCATTGTTTCGTTTTACAGCCGTCAGAGGAAAGAATAACCCAATAGTCTCCTACCGAAACATTTTGTATGGATTGTGTGGTTGCTCCCGTATTCCATAAGTAAGAAGTATAGCCGGAGCCTGCATCTAAGTTTGTGCGGCCTTCCGGACATATTGTTTGATCTTTTAAAATGGCAGATGGTTTCGGAGGAATAACTTTTAGGGTTATTTTAGCAAAATCGAAACATCCGTTGCTGGAAATGACTTTTACGTATACAACTGTTGCATTGGCTGAAATATAACTTGTAGGCGTGATGATTTCATTTGTTCCGGCTGTTGCATCATTGAGAGTGGGGTAATATTTTTTTGTTGCCGGATTGGTTGTTGTAACGGCAGCGTTGTTCAGGTTAAATGTTGCTGTAGTAGGGTCACTTTCATTGAAACATTCAGTTAAAGTAGCCTCTTGCACATTCACTCTAGGATAAAATTGAAGCGTGATTTTAGCATTGGCAATACAGCCGTCTACGGTAGTTACTTTTACATAAACACTGGCCGGAACAGCTGAAGGATATGCATTAGAAGGAATAATTTCATTAGTATTCGCATTTAAATCTGCCAACGTCGGATAATATTTTTTGGTTGCAGAAGCCGGTGCTCCCACATTAGCTGTCGTTAAATCAAAAATACCATTTCCTCCAAGATTACAAGCACTTACGGTTGTATCTGTTAAAATAAGAGGAACTACGGTGATATTTACTTTTACCTGCTCGCAATCTGTAAAATTAGGATCATTCCCGCAGAATTTATAGGTGAATGTGTCTGTTGTTGTTCCTGTATTAGCCGTATAAGTTAATACTCCCGTAGTCGGGTTTACGGTTAATGTACCATTTGCAGATGGAGTAATGATCTGTACGGTATTGGGAACAGGGGTTTGTGTAGAGCTGGTAAAAGCTGGAGTAATGGTAACCGGAATCCCTGTGCTACAAATATTCAATGGCTTTACAGTATTTACCAGACAAGAATATACCTTATAGGGATAAGTGGTATAAACGCAGTTTTCTTTAATGATTGATACAGTGTAGCTGCCTCCCTGGATAGGTGAAAAAATATTGGAAGTAGCTCCCGGAATAGGGTTGCCGTTCAGATTCCATTGATACTGGGTAAAGCCGCTTTCAACCTGTAATACAATTCCCGGAGCACAATCTCCCGTAGTTTTGCTGATTACGGGAATAGAGCTGAATCCTGCAAAATATCCTCCATAGCCTAAGTTTCCACTTCCGCCGGCAATTCCAGCAGTTACGGCTTTTGTAGAGTTTACAGTAACATTTCCGACAATATTTGGGATTGTGTAAGAAACCCAGTCTGTAGTTCCTGTCACAGGAAAAGGGCCTTGTGAAGCATTCGTAGGAATATTATTTACTGTTACAGTGGCTCCTGTCTGGGTAAGGATATTAAGTTTTACAAAAAGCGGAGGATTAAAAGCGGTAGCGTACGGCAGTTCGCCTATTTTTCCTATTTCATCAATGGTTTTGGGAAGCAAGCAGTTTAATGGAGGTATATAATTGAATCCTTCTGTAGCATCATTATCTGCAGTACCTGATAAAAGCTGATAGGTATAGACATTTTTACTTGTTTTAATATACAGATTGAGATGAGAAGGTCCATTCACAATATAATTTTGGGCGCTCACCCGATAATAATCCCCTTCATTTAGAGTGGCAACAGGAGTAGGGTTGTTATTTAACCTGATTTGAGTATTATTTTCAGTAGCAACGATGATAGCACCTTCAATTTCAGGAAGTAAATTTCCCATTCCTTTGATAAGGACAAACTCATTTCCTAAACGCTCAACAGGAACCGATTGATCCATGATAATATCTTCACCATTATAAGGAGGATTGAGCCCAAATTGTCCGCGATAGTTTCCGTTGGTTATGGAAACCGGTTTGTTAGCCTCTATTTTAGCACCAATAAATCCATCCTTGTTCCCCGGTCTAGTGGCAGATCCGGAAAATATGTAGGATTGTCCTTTATTTAAAGTTATAGTAATAGAGGGATGTGTAAGTCCGTTGAAGTTATTTATAAACCAGGTGGTCATAGCATACCCGGAAACTTTAACCTGCGTATTGTCTTCAGTAGCCAAAATACCACAAGTAAAGTTTAAAGTATTTGTATTGTTCATCAATGGAGCATATACTGCAAAAAACGTTGTACCGATTCCGGCTTTGCCTTTAGAAGTTAAAATTTCTCCATGGTTAGTTTCTGAAAACCTATAAGTTGCAAAAAAAGGGAAATCGCCATGAAGATAGAGTCCTTTGGTTTTTACACTCATAGCATCAGACGGGTTTTGAGCTAACATAAGATTTATGGGAATATCAAATGTCTGCGGATTTCCTTTGCTTATCATTACTGTTCCTATTGCAACGTTATTGTTGTAAATGGTAACAGGAAAAGGAGTTGCATTATCAGTAGATAAATATAGTGCTTGTCTGGGGTTTCCGTTGGCAAGACTTCCTGCCATAGGGGCAAACCAATGGTCTGTATCTTTTTGAGCCCGGATAAAAACAGAGAAAAATGCCAGTATTAAGATGAATAAGGTTCTTTTCATAATTACAAATAAGATTAAATTAAACACATCACAAGTCGCTGTTTCATGTTTTTTAGTACTGAAAATCATAGGACTATCAAATGTTTTGAAGGATCAGATATTAATTGGTGTTTTTCAGTATAATCCATCCTGTGTATTTGATACCTGTACTTTGGGGATTGGTTTCTTTCCAAGATATTTCATACCAATACGTACCTGTAAGCATTTTCTTGTTGCTGAATCTGCCGTCCCATGTAAAATTGTTAAAAGCAGTTCCTTTAAAGACTTGATTTCCGTACCGGTCATGCACAGAAAAAGATAAATCTTTCTTATAGGCAAGCTCTGGATAGGAAATCGTATCGTTAATGTTGTCTCCGTTCGGAGTAATGGCATTTATAATATTGATTACAGTAACCTCAATCTGTACAGGTTCACAGTTGGAAGCATCTTTTACATAAAACTTATTCTGCCCGTTCGGAAGACTGTTAAATACATTTGAGCTTTGCCAGTTGATGCTATCTGTAGAATATAGATAAGGCGGTTTGCCGCCGGTTACGGTAAGAGTTGCTTTTTTATTCTCGAGATTGATATTTTTGATTACCGGTTTTGGAGCGACTTTCACAGAAACATCCTTTCTGCTAAAGCATCCGTTGTATTCCAAAACTACCCAATAATCTCCCGGTCCGATATTGGATATGGATTGTGTTGTAGCCCCTGTACTCCATTTATAAGATTGATAACCGGGTCCTGCATCTAAGTTTGTTGTAGCATCAATGCAGATCTCTTGATCGGTAAGTAAAGAAGGAAGCTGAGGAGGCATTACCACTTCAAATACGGGAGTTGTCACAGGAGGGCAGCTTCCGCCTACAGACACCGTTACGGTGTAATTCCCTGCCTTAGTCGGAGGAAATGTATTCGTCGTAGCCCCGGAAATAGGATTTCCGTTAAAATTCCATTGATAAGAAGCATAGCTGTCATCTACCTCGAGAATCATTCCCGGAATACAGTTTCCGTTCTTTTTGGCAATAACAGGAATTGAGGAAAAACCGGCAAAATATCCACCGTAGCCTACAGCTTCATGGCTGGCTGCAATACCCGCGGTAACTGCTTTTGTAGATTGTACCGTAATATTACCGGTGACATTTTCTAAGGAATAAGTTGACCAGTTTGGGTTTCCGGTTACTGGATACGGTCCCTGGGTCCCGGATAAATTTATTCCGTTCACAGCTACTGTTGCCCCTGCTTCGGTAATAATATTGAGCCTGACCTTAGGATTAATAACGGTAAAATAGGGCAAGGTGTTAATGAAACCTATTTCGTCAATTTTCTTAGGAAGAAAACAGTTAACCGGAGGAATGTAATTGGCACCTCCTGTGTTATAATATGTTCCTGAACTGCCGCCGGAAATCAATTGATATACATAAATTTTCTTGGTGCTTCTGATTCGCATATTGTAATGGCCACTGAAATTCTGGCTGATAAATGACGTGGATCCGATGCGGTAAAACTGTCCCTCATTAAGGGTAGCAATTGGGGTTGCTTCATCATTAACGTAGACCTGGGTATTGTTTTCCGTGGCTACTACAACGGCACCTTCCAGCTCATAGGAAAGTGGGGCCATGCCTTTCATGACAATATACTCGTCGCCTAATCGTTCTAACGGGATAGATTGGTCCATATAAATATCAGACCCTCCTGATCCGTTTCCTATTGTAGTATGCTGCCCATTGAAATTTCCATTGGTTACAGAAACCGGTTTGTCGGCAATTATTTTAGCCCCGATAAATCCACTGAGATTTCCGGTTGAGGAACCCTTTCCGTCTATGGTATATGATTGTCCTTTGTTTAGCTTGAATGTTATACTTGGGTTGCTGGCTCCCGTTGTGCCATTGGAGAATTGTACGGTCGGATTGTAGCCAGATACTGTTACTGTTGTATTATCTTCGGTTGCTAAAATTCCACAAGTGAAATTAAAATCCCCACTAACAGCTGTTAATGGAGCATATGCAACATAAAATTTTTTCCCAATTCCGGCTTTACCTTTAGATGTTAGAATTTCTCCGTGTTTATCTATCGAAAACCTGAACGTGCAAAAAAATGGTTTATCTCCTTTTATATAAAGACCTCTTGTTGTTGTATTGAACACTCCCGACTGAGCATCTGTTATCATCAGGTCCTTGGCAATATCAAATATTTGCGGGTTTCCTTTGCTGATTGTTACGGTTCCTAAAAGTGTATTGTTATTATATATACTTACAGGAAAGGGAGTTGCGGAATCTGTAGATAAAAATAAAGCTTGCTTGTTGCTGTCCGTAAAAAAGCCCTGCTTAATTGGAGCAAACCAATGCTCCGTATCTCTTTGCGAAAAAAGCTTATTACCTGTAAGCAGAATAAGTAAAAAACTAAACAATATCTTCGTTAGTAATGGAAAACGATGTTTGGTTTGATGGTGAAAATTTTTGAATATCATTAGATAATTGTATTATAATAACACAAGTAATAGTTGTTTGATCATTATTTTGATGCCTTTTTTGAATATCAGATCAGTAATATTCAATTGTATGGAGAGGCATTCTTTTTACTCGATGCGGGATAAAATTCTTAGCAGTATTCTTTTCACAAAGATTAAACTTATAATGAATAGGTTTTTTTCATATAAGTTCGTTGGAATGATGTGTTTCAGATAAACATATTGTCTAAACTGCCATATTAGCGGTGCTACTACCGCCGCTATATATGGCAGAGACAACATATTATTTTTTTACTGCTTTTATAGTTTTGAAAGTGCCATTCTTCATGATTAATTTCACTAGATACATTCCTGATTTAAGATCATGTAATGAAATTATTCTCTCATTCCCTTTTACTTCTTTAACCCTTTTACCTGATGCATCATACACAACAACAGACTGCAATTGAACATCCCCTGAAACGCTAATAGTATCTGTGAACGGATTAGGATAGATTGCAACATCATTTTTAGCAGAAACTTCGTTCATACCCAAAGCAACTGTGGGTGTCCAAGATAAATCATCCCAATAATAAGTTAGATTTCCACTATCAGTAAATATAGCCAGTTTTGCCGTGGCTGGAACGGTATTGGGGATCACCACACTGTATTCACTTGCACCAGCATAGGAAGTGTTGGTAATATTGAGCGTTTGGATCAATACAAATGACGTAATATCTGCCGGGTTTGTTACATATCCAACCTTCATGACTCCTGCATTTGTACTGCAATATGCTCTGAACTTCAATGAATGTGTTCCTGCGTTTATATTGCTCAATTCCGGTAAAATTGCCATTGATGATGCCCCAAGGGGTCTTTGCATAATGTGTCTGCTTCCGGAATATGCTCCTGTACTATTGATATTTACGCTTCCTATTCCTGTAACTAATCTTCCCCAACATGGGGCGTTGGTGATTAATCCCGTATTATAGGTGTCAAAATTTTCAAAGAGTGAAGTTTGAGCAGCACAAAGGGTTAGTACAGATGTAATATTTGTCCATGAGCTCTGGTCTGTTCCGCTGCATCTTGATCGTACCCAGACATAATATGTAGTTGCAGAGTTAAGTCCTTGTAATGGGTAAGGGTTTACCGTTGCACCCGTTACATTAGGAATGGTAGTAGTATCGGGAGGCATGCTGCTTGTACTGTAATAGATATCATATCCCATTGCCGGAACAGAAGAGGGTGCAGTCCATGCCACATTAACCGTTGAACTGGTCGGATTAGATAAGATAACATTACTTGGAGCGGAGCAGGTCGGTTTTGGCTCCCAGTATACATTATCCCAATATATATTTACAGCAGGCACACCACCGTGTCTTATGGCTAATCTTGCATTGACAGGAACAGTATTCGGGATTATCACGTTGTATTCATACCCGTCATATACTGTATTGCTTATATTGAGAGACTGAATATTGACAAAGGTAGACGCATCCGTATCATTGGTGACATAGCCAACATCCAATACTCCTGCTGTACTGCTTACTCTGGCTTTTAATCGAATCCAGTGGGTTCCAGCGTTTACATTGCTGAATGAAGGAAGAACCGCAATAACAGTATTGGCTGCACCATTGGCGAATTGATACATTGCTTTTGAATTACTGATCCCGCTTCCTGTTGAAATACTTTGAGTGCCTGTACCTACAATTATTCTATCCCAACAATCAGCATTATTAGGGCCAACAGAGGGATTTTCAAAATTTTCAGACATGGAAGTTATAGGATCACATTTTGTCTTAAATGTGCCTCTCAACGACCATGCGCTTTTATTGGATGTACTACATACCGATCTTACATATACATAATAACTAGTAAAAGGGGTAAGCCCATTGATCGGTGCAGAAGTTACAGCAATTGATCCGGAAGGGGTAGTAGTAGTATCTGGAACAGCACTGGAAGAAGTATAATAATATTCGTATCCGTTACTTGGTGGTGTTGAAGGAGCAGACCATGATATAGTAGCTCCCACATTGGTAATATTGGAAGCAGTAACAGCGGTAGGAACGAAACAAGTAGGAGTTGGGTCTATTTTTAGGCTAAAATCCACAAAATTACCATTACCACTGGTGTTGGGACCACAAGGATTGGGTGCGGTAGTAATAGAAGTGCCGGTTTGCACTCTTATCCTGTAAATTCCTGGCGCCTGGCTTGGCGGAACAAATAATTGTGCATCAACCACTGAAAAAGAAACAGGGGCTATTGGATTTTCATAAAAATCATCAAAGTCTCCATCTGAATTCCAGTCTACCCAAACATTCGCTTTGGTATTTCCTATAAAGTCTAAGTGTACATTTACTGTTCCTGATGGATAAGATGTTACTGTATGTGTTGCTGAATTATTGATATAGGCCTGATAAGATGTGGCGGTATAATAAAATGCTCCCTGATCTGAAAATGTCGCATTTGCTAAATAATTCGCAGTGGATGTTCCTCCTGTAGTTGGAGTGCAGTACGTCTGACCGCTCAGTTTAAAAAGAGGAAGAATTAAAATGATCCATAATAGATAGTGCTTTCTCATTTATTTTTGTTTTATTGTTAGTAACTATTGTTTTAAAATAACTTTCAATATGAATTAAAAATCAGGCTCTTTTTTAAGCTTGAAAACCTCAATTATCATTTATTCATATCTCAAACTGTAGCAGCAATGGTTTCTTTTTTTGTAATTATTTTCATTGAAAAAACCGATATCTCCATTGTTTTTTTAACATCTTTAGGCTTTGAACAATATTAGAGTTATATTTGTTTTTTATAAAGGATTGGGCTTGCATATTTCAATGAATTTGCAAGAATTCTAATTTTAAAAATCTGAAAATCAATGTTTTGTAAAATTTGATTTTAAAGGTGCCGGTGATGGGATTATCTGGAAAAACTAGCGCAAAAAAAGAACAATCCTCAAAAAAAAGAGGACAAAATAATATCCTGATATTATTTTTTGTACTGTTGTGCCCAAATTTTATGAATGCTCAGTCTACTCCTGATTTCAGTATTCTAACCGATAAAGCCTTCCAAAAACTATATCAAAACCCGGAAGATTGTATCAGCTATTCGCAGAGTCTTTTAATTAGTGATAAGAATACGGAGCATAAAATTTTTTTACGGAAAATTATTTCCCAGGCTTACGCTTTACAAGGAAATTATGTGCAGGCAGTAAATATCTCAAATCAAAAAGAGGATGATGACAAAAATGAAAAAATCTCTTATTTTGCCCAGCTATACGGAGATTATAATCTTGCAGATCAATATCAGAATTTAGGATTGTATAGCCAGTCTAGGAAAATTATCGAAGGTATTCTTAAAGATAAAGAATTGCTGAAAAGTACGAATGTGAAAATACGAATGACATTGGGAAAACTTTATCAGCTTCAGGCGATTAATTTTGGAATTACCAGAAACTATGAAGATGCATTACAAAGCTTGGATAAAAGTGATCAGTATCTGGATGAAAAAAATGGCGAAAATACAATTGTAAAACAGGAGAATAGTATTTTTAGATCTACTTTTTTAATGAGGTTAAATAAGCTTGATGACGCAAAAAAAATGCTAGATGGGATTATAAAAAATATGGATATTCAGAGAAATAATGTCTTTTTATCAGCCTTTGCTTATGAAACCATATCGCGATATTTTTTCTTGAAAGAAGATTACAACACAGCAATTGTGTATTTAGAAAAAGGACTTCTAAAAATTGATAATCTGCCTTATAATGACATGAAGCTCATTTTCTATGAATTGTTGACTAAGAATTATTTGGCACTTCATAATGATGAAAAATACTATTATTATAATACTCTCTATACCAGCCTAAAAACGAAGCTAGACGCCAATAAGAAAGAAGGAATACAGTATATTGTAAAGCTTGTTGAAACATATCAGAATAAAAACATAGAATTTCAGAAACAGCACAAATTGCAGCAATTAAAGAATATTTCCATAATCGCCTTGTTTTTTGTCGTAGGAATAATGATGTATTCTTTTTATGAATCGGGAAGAAGCAAAGATTTTAAAAAGCAGCTTAGCTTTTTTGAAAAACAAAAAGAAAGAGAAAAGCTTATGCAGGCTCATATAAATAATTCGAAAAGTGAAACTGCAAAAGAAATTAGAAGCGGAGAAAAGGAGCTATTAAAAGTTTCTAAAGAAAAGGAAGAGGAAATTCTGAATAAATTAATAGCGTGGGAGCAATCTGATAACTTTTTGAATAAAAACATGTCTATTGCCATGCTTTCTGCACAAACTGGAATCAATACAAAATATCTTTCCGAAGTCATTAATAGTATTAAAGGAAAAAACTTCAACGGGTATATTAATGAGTTGAGAATCAATCATATTGCACATCAATTAAAAACGGATCCTGCTTATCTTAATTATAAGGTGAGTTATCTTGCAGAATATTCAGGATTTTCTTCGCATGGTGCATTTACCAATGTATTTAAATCGGTAACGGGAATGTCTCCTAATACCTATATCCAGGAAATTTTAAAAAATAAAAAAGCATGAAAGTAATTGGTCATATTCTTTTGTGTATTGCTTTATGCTGGCAGCTTTCTGTTTTTGGACAGAAAACTCCAAATGACTCGTTGCTGAAAAAAGCGGCCCTGGAAGTTTATAATAATCCCGATAAAGCGATCACTATAGGGAAAAAACTACTTCAGACAGAGAAAGATATTAATAAAACCATTAAGATTTATCTGATGATGTCTACTGCCGGAATTGCGAAACGGAATTTTGATGAATCTCTAAATTATATTCTGAAAGCAAGGGAATTAGGTCAGAAAACAAACGATCAGAAACTCAGAATCACTGTTTTAATTTCTATAGCGCTCCAATTTCAGCAAATGGAACTTTTAAGTAAAAGTCTGGAGTCTTTGGATGAAGCAGACGAACACTTACGGAAGCTTCCGGAAGGACTCTCTTTTAAATACTTTGAAACAGCAAGAAGCTATGCTTTGCGGGGAATGATCTATAAAAGCCAGTCTAATCCCGAGATAGCGCTTCAGGAGTTTTTAATTGCGATTCAAAATTTTGAAAAAGTAAAAGAAAAGAAACAGACCTACTATAATCAAAGTATTATCTATTATAATATTGGACGTTGTTACCTTGCTCTTAATCAGTTGAATAGTGCAGATTCTGCATTTAAGAAATCTATGGAATTTGCCAGCACAATTAAAGCTAAAAGTTTGGAAGCTTTTGCTTTGAAAGGGTTGGCAGAGATGAATAAGCAAAACCACCGGAATCAAATGGCCCTGGAGCTGCTGACAAAAGCAGGAAACTTGAGCAAAGATGTCGGAGATCTTACTCTTAATGAAGGAATTTATAAAGAAATGGCGGATAATTATCTTGCCATGGGAAGACAGAACCTGTATCAGATATACAATAAAAAGTATTTTGAAACCCGTTTAAAAAGGGAGCAAAGCGAGTTGAGTTCTGTCGATCGGGCTATTGATATTCACAATATGGAAGCCAGGAGAAGAAGCCGGGAAATGGTAGCACATTACAACTATTATATTGGAACTGTTATTGTATCAGGATTGTTAGTTTTTGGATTGTTCTTTTGGAGAATGTTTAAGACCAGACAAAACAACAAAAAATATCAAAAAGAGATTCAAAAGCTTATCAGGTCTTAAAAATCATGTAAAATCAGATTTTAATTCTTAAGCTCATTAATCCTGTTGATAATTGGTAAAGCAAAAATTCCGCTTGTTTGTAAATACAGTTCGTAAAATGTTTTTGCTTTGTCTAAAAAGTCTTTATTTCCGGTAGCTTTTCCATTAAAATAGAAAAGGTTTCCCAACATTTCATAATAATCTTTGTGATCTCTTTCCTGTCTTTCGTTCACGATTTCTATAATTTCTTTTTTTGATTTAGATGAAAGTGTGGTAAAATCAAATTTGAAGATGTCTTTCATTAATGTTTCAAAATCCAATTCTTTCTGCATTAAACTTTCTTCAGGTTTATCCAAAATCAGTTTTTCCAATGCTTGAGTTAACTGACGTATTAGTCGTAATGTGAATTCTTTATCTGTAATCATTGCTTGATTTTTATTAATTAAAAGTTTAAATAATCCTCTGTCTGAGTTAATTCGCTCCATCTCGCAGAAAGAAACTTTGCGTAATTAACAGATGAAAGACCATAGGTTCCTAAAGAATGTCCGTCATTGACTTCAACTAATAGGGTTTCACCCTTTCCATTAACTCCAAAGTCCAAAGCAAATGAATTAGGTTGAGTGGTAAATGAATCTACGGCGGCTTCAACGGTTTTTACATCTATTTTAGTGTCCCATTCTCCTTTGTATCTTCTGATATCTAATATCTCTTTATATCGAATAAAACATCTCCATTCTGTTTTAAAATCAATAAGTTCGGAGCAAAGGATCTCAACATCTTTCTCTTCATTAATAATTCCTAAGAAATCCATTTCATTTTGAACAACCTTTCCTGCAAACAATTTTGTGTCTACCTTAGGTTTAATGAAAATATTCCAGCTGCTTTTGTCTGAGAAAATTTGATTAATTGTTGATTCCCAAATTTTTCTTTTTAAAAAAGGTTTTAATTCCTCAGGATAATCAATTTCCTTATCGGGACGAGGTATGTTTAGGTTTTTAAGTCGCTTTCTTACATTTCCGATCCCTCCGACAATTATATTTTCTTGGTTGCTGTCTGAGATTTCGTCTGCATCAACGAATTTTTCTATTTCATAACCAAAGTTTTTGAATCCCTCATATGCTATAAAGGCATTCACATTATAAAATTCCCCTGTTATGTCAGTTTGAATATAGGCTTTCATTATTTAGCTTTATGCAAAGAAAAGATAAGCAAGCGCAATAGAAGTAATAACACCCACCAAATCGGCCAAAAGCATGGCGATTACAGTGTATCTGGTGTTCTTTACGGCAACTGCTCCAAAGTAAACGGCAATCACGTAAAACGTCGTATCTGAGCTTCCCTGAAGAACGGCTGCCAATTTTCCCTGGAAGCTGTCTGCTCCGAAAGTGGTCATCGTATCAACCATCATTCCTCTTGCTCCTGAACCTGATAAAGGCTTGATTAAAGCTGTTGGAAGCCCGTCTACAAATCGGGGATCAAAATGTGCTACGTTTGCCACCCATTTCATTCCGTCGATAATCACATCAAAAACACCGGAAGTTCTTAACAGAGATATGGCGATCAACATTCCGACCAGGTACGGGATAATTTTGACACAAGTCGTAAAACCTTCTTTTGCTCCTTCAATAAAGGCATCAAAAACATTAATTTTTTTATAAACAGCTCCAAGAACTATCGCTAGGAAAATAAAGAGAATCAGCCCATTGCTTAAAACCTTGCTGAAATCATCCAGTTCGTCTTTGCTTAATTGGACTAAATATAGCACAAGTAAGGCGATAACTGCCGAAATTCCCCCAACATAAGCAAGAACAACAGGTCTTAATAAATTGATTTTTTGATATAGAGAAACAACGATCATTGCTGCTAAAGTTGCTGCAAAAGTCGCGATCATGCACGGAAGAAAAATATCTGTTGGTGTTTTCGATCCCATAGAAGCCCGGATTGCAATAATAGAAACCGGAATCAGGGTCATTCCTCCTGCATGAAGACACAGGAACATGATTTGAGAATTGCTTGCTGTATCTTTATTCGGATTTAAGGTTTGCAGACTTTCCATTGCTTTTAGACCAAAAGGTGTTGCTGCATTATCCAACCCCAAAAGATTGGCACTGAAATTCATCAGCATATGTCCGAAAGCGGGATGGTTTTTAGGAATTTCAGGAAATAATTTGGAGAAAAAGGGTTGTATTAACCGGCTCAATAGATTGATTCCACCTGCTTTTTCCGCAATACTCATGAACCCCATGAATAAGGTCATAATCCCGATTAAACCTAAACAGATTTTCACTGCCGTTTCGGAGGTTCCGATCACACCATCTGCTTCCTGAACTCGATAAACTTTTACGTCCTGTTTAAGTGAATCGGTTTTATAATGAATTCTGCTGTCGGCAAAATCAGTTTTTTTTGTTAAACTGTCTTGCACAATTGGTGAAAGCGTATTCATTTTTTGTGTTGCAATCTGTACCGTATCACCGCCTTTTCCCACGACCATATCGTTAAAAATGGTTTTGTAGTGGCTTGAGGAGATGTATTTTATACTTGCAATGGCAATGGCAACGATGATAAATGCCGACCAAATTCTGCTGAGAACCATCTGATTAAATTATAATTGTTTAAACTTATCAAAAAAACTTCAGATTACAAAGAAAGGGAAAGATTTTAGGGTATTGTGAATAAGGAAGTGATAAGGCTGTCATTTCGACGAAGGAGAAATCTTTTTGTGAGATTCTTCACTTCGTTCAGAATGACAGTGGGTTTTTAGACGATGAAAACAAATTACTTTTCATCAAGATAAACCAAAAAGCCCTCAAAATCATCATCCAAATTTTTTAAGACTTTTGCTTCTTTCATTTTCTTTTCCAGCCCGTCAATGAAAAAGCTTTTTTCAAAAAACTGGCGGTGAATTCCGGGAAGCAATTCCATGAAATAATCCATTCCGATTTTATTGTTATGGAGATCCATTTTTGTTTCTAAAGGCTTATTGGGAAATAATTCTTCGTGCATATCGGTCATCCTTTTACAGAATTCCAATGCTTTTTTGGGGGAAGAAATCTTACAGCAGTACATCATGATAAAACAACACCAGAGAGCATGTCTGAAAGCGTTTCCAATCCCATTATTAGAGGCTGTTTTCGGGAATTTTTTCTGAGCAATAGAGAATGCTTTTATAGTGGCATGAAAACTTAATAAAGAAAAAAGAGGATGGGGCAGAACGAGTGATAAAAGACGGATGATCTTTTTGAAACTCATACTCCGGATCGTATCAAAGAATATTTTAAAAGTTCTCATCAATAAAAATCTCTCTCTAATTAGAGAGAGATGATTGTATTTTTGTTACAAATTTTAAGCACGTACTGCCAATAAATTTACTGTTTTTGCTACTGTATCCTGAATTTCAGTTCTTTTGACGATGAAATCCACAAATCCTTTTTCCTGTAAGAATTCTGAAGTCTGGAATCCTTCCGGCAGATCTCTACCAATTGTTTCACGAATAACTCTTGGTCCAGCGAAACCGATTAAAGCTCCCGGCTCAGCCATAATAATGTCTGCTGTCATTGCAAAAGAGGCTGTAATACCTCCAAAAGTAGGGTCACAAAGGTAAGCGATGTATAAAAGTCCTGCTTCTGAAAGCTGAGCCAATTTTGCCTGTACTTTTGCCAGCTGCATCAAAGAATACGTTGCTTCCTGCATTCTTGCTCCTCCTGACTGGCAGATGATCATATAAGGAAGTTTATGCTCAATACAATAGTCTATCGCTCTTCTGATTTTTTCTCCCATTACAGATCCCAAAGATCCACCGATAAAAGCAAAATCCATACAAGAAACCACCATTTCAGTTCCTTTTACAGTTCCTACAGCATTTCTGATAGAGTCTGTAAGTTTTGTCTTAGCTTTTACTTCTTTCAGACGGTCTACGTAAGGTTTTGTATCTTTGAAGTTCAGGATATCTATACTTTCAACGTTAGCATCCAGCTCAGTGAACTTACCTTCATCAAAAAGGATATCAAAAAATTCTGCACTTCCAATTCTTACATGAAATCCATCTTCAGGAGAAACATAATTGTTTCTTTTTAATTCTTCATGCTCAACTACTTTTCCTGAAGGAGTTTGATGCCAAAGACCTTTGGGAACATCCTTTTTTTCATCAGTAGAAGTCGTAATGTTTTTTGCTTTTCTTTTAAACCAGTCGAATGCTGCCATTTTATAATATATTAATGTACAATGAAAAAAGTAAAATGTATAAAAGAGAAAGCTCTAAACTTACTTCTTACAGTATACATTTTACTTTTTACAATTTTTTTATTTTAAAGTATTTACGTTATTTAAATCTTCAAATGCCTGAACCAGTCTTTTAGAGAACGTTTCTTCACCTTTTCTCATCCAAACTCTTGGATCATAGAACTTTTTGTTCGGTTTTTCTTCTCCTTCAGGGTTTCCGATCTGAGTTTTTAAATACTCGATATTGTTTACCATATAATCTCTGATACCTTCTGTATAAGCGAACTGAAGATCTGTATCGATATTCATTTTGATTACACCGTAGTCGATCGCTTCTCTGATTTCTTCCAAAGTAGAACCTGAACCTCCATGGAATACGAAGTTGACAGGCTTAGCTCCAGTTCCGAATTTCTCCTGAACATATTTCTGAGAATTGTCAAGAATTTTCGGAGTAAGAACTACATTTCCTGGCTTGTAAACTCCGTGTACGTTACCAAATGCCGCTGCAATAGTAAAGTTGTCAGAGATCGCTTTTAATTTTTCGTAAGTATAAGCAATATCTTCAGGTTGAGTATATAATTTTGAGTTGTCAACATCAGAGTTGTCAACACCGTCTTCTTCACCGCCTGTAACTCCGATTTCTACTTCAAGAGTCATCTGAAGTTTAGCCATTCTTTCGAAATATTTAGCGGAAATTTCTAAATTTTCTTCTAAAGATTCTTCCGAAAGATCCAGCATATGAGAAGAGTAAAGAGATTTTCCTGTCTGCTTGTAGAACTCTTCGTTAGCATCCATCAATCCGTCAATCCAAGGTAATAATTTCTTTGCACAGTGGTCTGTGTGAAGAATTACAGTTGCTCCGTAAGCTTCAGCCAGAGTATGGATGTGTTTAGCTCCTGCGATACCTCCTAAGATAGCCGCTTTCTGCCCATCATTATTTAATCCTTTTCCTGCGTTGTAAGCAGCTCCACCATTTGAAAACTGAATAATAACAGGAGAGTTTAATTTCGCTGCAGTTTCCATAACTGCATTTACGTTGCTGGAACCAATTACGTTTACTGCCGGTAATGCAAATTTATTTTCTTTAGCATATTGAAAAATATCGGTAACTAATTGACCTGTGGCAACTCCTGCCGGAAAAATTCTGCTCATGTTTTACTTTTTATATAAATTATTAGGATCTTGTAAAATTGCTGTAAAGGTAATCATTTTTGCTCAATAACTAATTTCTTTTGTCTCGTCCCCAAAGTAGCTTTTGACGGATAGTTTCGTAAAAGCTTAAATTATTGGGTTGGACCAAAAGAAGCTGGAAAGAAGCCTTTTTTATAATAATTTCCTTATCTGTTTCTATATGTATTAATCTTGAATCTAAAGAAAGAGAATATTGTGGAACTCTGCTTTCTACTTTAAACTTAATTTCTACCCTGTCATTTACTACCAAAGGTCTCACATTAAGGTTATGAGGAGCAATGGGAGTAATGACAAAATTTTCATTATTGGGAGAGATGATAGGTCCGCCACAGCTTAATGAATAGGCTGTAGAGCCGGTAGGAGTAGAAACAATAACCCCGTCTCCCCAGAATACATTTAAAAATTCATCGTTAATATATGAATCTACTGTAATCATGGATGTTGTTTCTTTTCGGGAAACTGTCACATCATTTAATGCATAAGGGAAAAACCCTTCTAAGCCTGGAGAAACCACTTCAATTACCGATCTTCGGCTGGTTTTAATATCCCCTTTCAATATGGCGTCTAATTCCCTGAAAGCTTCTTCTTTCGTAAAGCTCGCCAGAAAACCCAGTCTTCCGGTATTGACACCCACAACAGGGATTTCGAGATCTTCAATGAAAGTTAAAGAGTTGACGATCGTTCCATCTCCACCGAATGTGAAAAAAAGATCCACTTCTTTCTCAAGAAGATCCTGCTTACAATTGAAGGTTTCAAAAATTTTTGAAAACTGAAGGGCTTCAGCCATTTCGTCATAGAGAACAGATGTTACGCCTCTTCCTTCAAGCTCTGAAATGAATTTACTGAGATACAAAAAGGTGTCAAGATCTTTTTTCTGAGAATATATAGCTGCTTTCATGCTTAGATTTCTATGAATTTTTGGAAGAACCCAAATCTGTCTTTATACAAATCCGATTTTTCATCCGAATAATATTTTTCCACTATTCTATAATCGTATCGGTCGAATGTGGCATCTATCGAGGCTAGATTTTCATTGCTGATCTTTATGGTAACACGAATGACTTCATCTGACATAAAGCTGATAAATCCTCCATAAAATTTAGAATTATTGCTTTCTATAATATTGGCAATTTCTGTCATGGAATATTTTCTTGCCGGTGTTTCGATGGTGAGAATGGCTCCCATTTCAGAAAACAGCGGATATTTTGACAAATCCTGAAAAATATCATCACAGTCTATATATCCTAAATATTTTTCATTTTTATTAATAACAGGAATCACATTGGTATTAAAAGTGTGAAATAAGCGAATGCTGTCCATGATATTGCTGTCTTCCAATATCGCGAAACGCTCTATCTGATGTTCCAGATCTTTTAATGTGCCTTCTTCCTCATAAAGAAAGTCTATGGCGATAGCTCCGTAAAAATGATGGGATTTTTTAATGAAAACATGAGTATATCCAAAATCTTCTAATAAGTCCCTAGCTGCTTCTATAGAATCAGTCAGGCTAAAACACGGAAAGTCTTTTGAGATATAGTCCTTGATAAACATGGTGCTAATTTATAAAAAATTAAACTAAATTTTTTCTGTACATCGATTTTTTTCGATGATTTTTTTTTGAAAAATGATGCTAAAATTTGTTTGTAAGGGAAAAAGAAGTATCTTTGTCGCCTTTCATTTTTACTTTTTATTAGATTTATTTCAAACTGCACTGTCTTTTAGGCACATGCAGTTTTTTTATTTTAGGGCTTTTGCAAACTCCCACATTACGATTCCGCCGCATACACTCACGTTCAAGGAATGTTTTGTTCCCAACTGCGGAATTTCCAGAAAAGAATCAATATTCGGAAGAGCTTCGTCACTGATTCCTTCCACTTCATTTCCTAAGATAACAGCATATTTCTTCGATGGATCAATAGTGAAATCAGTGATCATCCGGCTGTTTGTTGTCTGCTCAATACCCACAACTTCAAAACCTTGCGATTTTAAATCATTAATAGCGGTATTGATATCGCTTTCATGGCTCCAGTCAACACTCTCTGTGGCTCCTAATGCTGCTTTATGAATTTCGCGATGAGGAGGTTGTGGTGTGATCCCACAAAGAATGATCTTCTGAACCAAAAAAGCATCTGCTGTTCTGAAAGTAGCACCTACATTGTGCATACTTCTGATGTTGTCCAAAACAACGACCAAAGGAATTTTTTTAACCGTTTTAAATGTTTCTACATCTATTCTGTTGAGTTCTTCCAGTTTTAATTTTTGTACCAATGTTGTATTTTGTAGAGATTTAAAAATCAAAAATAATAGTTTTTTAGCAAACACGATTTTGAAAACTAGGGAAGTTTTTTTAATCCCATGATCTGATGTACGTTTCTTTCAATATTCTGTGCCAATGCTTCCATAGGAATATCGTTCTCATCATTATTGAAAGGGTCTTCAATTTCCTCGGCAATAAGTTCTAAACTCATTAAAACATAGTACACGAAAACAGTGAGAGGAATCATAAAAAGACCAATGCTGATAACATATGCAACAGGTAGGGCCATGACATAAAGGATGATGAACTTTTTCACAAAAGAAGAGTATGAATAAGGAATCGGAGTGTTTTTAATTCTTTCACACCCTCCGCATACCTCTAAAAAGCCGCTAAGCTGTGTATCCAGATACAGCATTTCTACATCGGAAATTTTACCTTCTTTTTTTAGCTGATTCAGCTTATAGGTTAAAAGGATAATGATTTCATTCGGACCGTGATTTTTTATAGACTGTTCAATCTCAGAATAGTCTTCATCTAACGCCAATCTTGTTGAGTCTTTAGAAAGGTGTTTGGCTAAAAAGTGAGGAAAAAACTTAAGATATCTTGCAATCTGTTCGGCATCTTTTCTGTCGTTTTCAAGAATAGAATTGATTTTTATAGCAAAATTTCGGGAATCATTGACGAGTTTTCCCCATAGTTTTCGCCCTTCCCACCATCTGTCATACGCTGTATTGGTCCTGAAAACCAGTAGCAGAGAAAGGACAAAACCAAGCAGGGAATGAATCATCCCTACATTACTGATTCCGGATTTTGAAGTAAGATGAAGATATTCTACTTCCAAATATTCAATTCCCCAGGAATATAGCCCTACAATGATCATGCTTGGAAAAAGAAGTTTCAAAGTATCGGTTTTGTGAAGGCTGAAAAGTATTTTTAGAAAATGTTTGGTATCGTAAACTCTCATAACTTCATTGCTTTTACAAATATAAATTTTTCATTTTTATAAATCTTCGCTTAGGTATTTAAAATCGATTTATAAGATGATAACTAATATTAACTTTAAAATTTTCCTGAATTTCAAAAAAACACTATTTTTATTTCACATTAAAAAATACCACACCAGATGATTCTCGAAAGTGTAGATGTTGTAACAGATATCAGTAAAGAAGATTTTCAGAAAAATTATTTCAGAAAGCACAAGCCGCTGCTGATTAAAAATTTTGCAAGCCGATGGGAGGCTTTCGACAAGTGGAATTTTGATTTCATCCGTGAAAAAGCTGGCGAACAGGAAGTTCCTTTATATGATAATAAACCTGCAGATGCGGCAAAAAGTTCTGATGCACCTGTCACTCGTATGAAAATGAAGGATTATATTGATACGATAAAAAGTAAACCTTCAGATCTCAGGATTTTCTTTTACATTATCACAGACCGCCTTCCGGAATTATTGAAGAACTTCACTTATCCCGATTTGGGAATGAAGTTTTTTAAACGACTCCCAACTTTATTTTTTGGTGGAAGTGAAGCTCATGTTTTAATGCATTATGATGTAGACTTAGGAGATTTTCTTCATATCCATTTTGAAGGCAAGAAAAGAATTTTATTATTTGATCAGAAACAATCCGCTTTTTTGTATAAAGTTCCGTTATCGGTTCATACAATCTACGATGTAGATTATGAAAATCCTGATTATGAAAAATTTCCGGCTTTGAAGCATGCCAAAGGTTTTGAAATTTTCATGGAACATGGGGATGCTCTTTTTATTCCCGGAGCTTTCTGGCATTTCAATCGATATTTAGAACCCGGATTTTCAATGTCGCTTCGTGCGCTTCCGAATAAACCGAATGTTTTTGCCAATATGCTGTATCATGTGTTCATTATGCGCTATACAGATAAACTAATGCGAAAATTGTTTAAAGCTAAGTGGGTGAATTACAAGCAGAAATGGGCGTATAAAAAAAGTTCTAAAGCTTTAGCTAATCAGACTAAATAATTTTGTTTTCCACAGATTGTATAGATGTTTGTGTTTTAATTCTGTAAAAAATTATGCGTAATCATGTGTGTAAATCTGTGCAATCTGTGGGAGATTATAAACGTAGTTTTTCAAAAACTTTCCTTCTACTGTTTTATTTCATACTTTTACCATCCTAATTTTTAAGAACGATTTTAATGGCAAAGGCAGCGAAGAAAGAAACTCCGTTAATGACACAGTACAACACCATCAAGGCGAAATATCCTGATGCGCTTTTACTTTTCAGAGTGGGGGATTTTTACGAAACTTTCGGGCAGGATGCTGTTAGAACTTCTCAGATTTTAGGAATCGTTTTAACGAAAAGAGCCAACGGTGAAGGTCATATCGAACTGGCCGGATTTCCCCATCATTCGGTAGATTCTTACTTGCCAAAATTGGTAAGGGCAGGAATGAGAGTGGCAATCTGCGATCAGCTGGAAGACCCGAAAATGGTCAAAGGAATCGTAAAAAGAGGGGTAACGGAATTGGTAACACCCGGAGTTACGTTCAATGATCAGGTTTTAAACTCAAAAAAGAACAATTTTCTGCTTTCTCTTCATAAAGAAAAAGAGAAATTTGGTATTGCCTTGGTGGATATTTCTACAGGAGAATTTTTGGTGAGTGAAGGAAATTTAGAAAAGTTGCTTCACATTGTCAATACTTTTGATCCGAGTGAAATCATTTATCAGAGAAGCGTTCAGATTCCGGAGCAGCTTAAAAATAAAAATGCTTTCAAGCTCGAAGATTGGGCGTATCAATATAATTTTGCTTATGAAAAGCTGACCAATCATTTTAAAACCAATTCATTAAAAGGTTTTGGAGTGGAAAATCAACTGTTGGCAATTACCGCGGCAGGAGCAATTTTCGCATATCTTGTGGAAGACACCCATCACAACTTGTTGGCTCATATCACAAAACTTCAGACGATTCCGCAGGAAGATTATCTGATGATGGATAATTTTACGTTAAGAAATCTTGAAATTGTTTATCCAAGCAATGCGCAGGGAAAATCTTTGTTGGATATTATCGACAAAACTTCCACTCCGATGGGCGGAAGATTGTTGAGACGAAGAATTATTTTACCGCTAAAATCAGTCAGTGAAATCAACAGAAGGCTTGCTTTAATTGATTTTCTGAACGAAAACGATCAGCTTAAATATGAAATTTCCCAACTATTAAAATCCATTTCCGATTTGGATCGATTGATGGGAAAACTTGCGGCAGAAAAGATTTCACCGAAAGAATTGGGATATCTTCGCCAGAGCCTGATTAATATTCATAAAATTAAAGAACTGCTTCATCCTCATGCGGATGTTCTGGCTTGGCTGGAACCCTTGTATGATCAGGATGAACTGATAAAATGTCTTCAGGATCATTTGAATGACGAGCTTCCGGTTAGTTTAGCAAAAGGAAATGTCATTAAAGAAGGAATCTCGGAAGAACTGGACAGATTGAGAGGGCTTCAATCAAAAGGTCGCGGTTTCCTGGATGAAATGTGCCAGAGAGAAATCGAAAGAACGGGAATTTCGAGCCTTAAAATTGATTTTAATAATGTTTTCGGATATTATATAGAAGTCCGAAATACCCATAAAGATAAAGTTCCAAATGATTGGCTGAGAAAACAGACATTGGTAAATGCCGAACGATATATCACGGAAGAACTGAAAGAATACGAAAACCAGATTCTTGGAGCGGAAGAAAAAATCGGAGTTTTAGAAAATGAGCTGTACAGGAATGTTTGTGCTGAAACCATGATTTACATCGATCAGATTCAGGAAAATTCAAATACTATCGCGCAGCTTGATGTTGCCGTTGGATTATCTGAACTGGCTGTTTCTGAGAGTTATACCAAACCTGTTTTAACGGAGACCTTCGCGATAGATTTAAAAGAAGCAAGACATCCGATTATTGAAAATGCACTTCCTTTAGGTGAAAAATATATCCCGAATGATATTTTCTTAGATAAAGATTCTCAGCAGATTATCATGGTTACCGGACCGAATATGGCAGGTAAATCGGCGATTCTTCGTCAGACTGCAATTGTTTGTCTGTTGGCTCAGATCGGAAGTTTCGTTCCTGCAAAACATGCGGAAATCGGAGTTTTAGATAAAATTTTCACAAGGGTAGGTGCAACGGATAATATTTCTGCAGGAGAATCAACTTTTATGGTGGAGATGAACGAAGCGGCAAATATTCTGAATAATATTTCAGATCGAAGTTTGATCTTATTAGACGAAATCGGTCGTGGAACGTCCACGTATGACGGAGTTTCAATTGCTTGGGCTATTGCAGAATATCTTCACCAGCATCCGACTCAGGCGAAAACATTATTTGCGACGCATTATCATGAACTGAACGAAATGACTGTGAGTTTTGAAAGAGTTAAAAATTTCCACGTTTCTATTCAGGAGAATAAAGGAAATATCATCTTCTTAAGAAAGCTGATTCCGGGTGGAAGCGAGCACAGTTTCGGTATCCATGTGGCAAAACTGGCGGGAATGCCTGCGAAAGTGGTGAACAGAGCCAATGAAATCCTGAAAACACTGGAAGCAAGTCGAACCCAGGGAAGTTCATCGGAAAGTATTAAAAGAGTAACTGAAGAAAATATGCAGCTGTCTTTCTTCCAGTTAGATGATCCTGTTCTGGAAAATATTCGTGAAGAACTTACCAAAATAGATATCAACACATTGACTCCTATAGAAGCTTTAATGAAACTTAACTCGATAAAAAAAATGATTGGGGGATAATCCAATCATTTTTTATGAAGATATTTAATTCATTTTTAGTATTTCTGTAAAGAAAGGGGGAAGCTGTAAAGATAACGAACCGGCTTGTCGGCTACTAAAGCGGGCTTCCAACGAACGAGTATTTTCTTCAGTGCCGTTTCTGCTGCTTTTGCATGGTCTTTATTATTGCTTATGGCAGCGATATTATTGATGTAACCGCTTTTTTCTACGATAAAATAAACACGGGTATCTATTTTCTTCCCCTTTGCATAAATGACCTCCATATTTTCAGCAAACTTTCTGCGGAAAAGTGCCATTCCTCCAGGAAATTCTGGCTCTTTATCTGCAGTCGTTACTACTCCTGTAAGATTGATTCTTTTTTTCAGTTCTCCATAATGCGGGAGCGACTCAACATTAATAATGGTTGCTGGAGCTGTTGCCGTTTTTGTTTCAGGAGTTTCCTGTGCAAAAGCAAAAGAAATCGTAAACAAAGTCACTATCAGCAATAACCGTATTTTCATAACATAATTTTTCACAAAAGTAATTATCCTTCCCGATATAGGAATTATTTTTAAAGAAAATTAAAATATCATCAAAGCTCTTAACAAAATTTAACAGGAAGTCTCTGTAAACTAATATCTTGATTTTCTTAATTTTGAGTATGAAGAAAATTTTAAGTTTAATGGTTTTTGCTTTTGGTTGGTCTTTTTACCAGGGACAGGAACAAATAGTTGTGAAGGATGTTCCGATGATTCAATATGAGCTTCTGGAAAACAAAATTAAAGAGGAAAAAAATACTTTTTTGGTATTGAATTTTTGGTCAACAACCTGTGCTCCGTGCGTAAAAGAACTTCCACATTTTATGGAAGTAAATAATAAGTTTAAAAATAATCCTAAATTTAAGATGCTTCTCGTGTCTTTAGACCGTGCAAAAGACAAAGATCGTGTTATAGAATTTATAAACAAGAAAAGCCTTACTGCCGAAGTTATTTTACTGGATGATATTAAAAGAATGAATACCTGGATCCCTCGTTTTGAAAAGAAGTGGGACGGAAATATTCCTGTAACGATCTTTTATAAAAATGGAGAAAAAGTTCATTTCAATGATGGAGAGATGAGCAAAGAAGCTTTGGAAAATACAATTGCTAAACATTTAAACTAGACAAAAATACTATGAAAAATTTTAAAATCTTACTAATGGCTTTTGTTGTCGGGATAGGACTATTGAGTTTTACCACAACGGATCATGATAAAAATAAAATTAAAAAAGAAAACAAATCTTCGGTGAAAGGATATGAAGTAGGAGATGAAGCAACAGATTTTAAGCTTAAAAATGTTGACGGAAAAATGGTTTCTCTGAGTGATTTTAAATCGGCAAAAGGGTTTATTGTTATTTTCACCTGTAATCACTGTCCATATGCAAAGAAATATGAAGACAGGATCATAGCGCTGGATAAAAAATACAAATCTCAGGGATACCCTGTGATTGCGATCAATCCAAATGATCCGGGTGTACAGCCGGAAGATGGCTATATGCAAATGGCTGAAAGAGCAAAACAAAAAGGCTTCACTTTTCCATATTTAGTGGATGAAGGGCAAAAAATTTTCCCCCAATACGGAGCAACAAAAACGCCTCATGTCTTTCTTCTTCAAAAAGAAGGCGGTAAAAATATCGTGAAATATATTGGGGCTATTGACAATAATTACGAAAATCCGAATGATGTTTCGGAATATTATGTTCAGGATGCGGTGAATGCTCTGATTAAAAACGAGCCGGTAAAAATGACAAAAACCGTTGCCATTGGATGTACGGTGAAGGTAAAGAAATAATATATTTGTGATTTGAATTATAGATCGGCATTCGAAAGAATGCCGATTTTTATAATACGATTTAAAGTGATGAAATTAAGATTTAATCTAAAATATTTCCTGTTTACTATTGTAATTTTCTTGACAGAGATTTTAATTGCAACCCGATTAAAAGATATTTTCGTTGTAAGAGCTTATCTTGGAGATGTAATTGTTGTCATACTTCTATATACATTTATTAAAAGCTTTTTCAAAATTACAGATAATGGAAAACTGATTCTTGGAATTCTTATTTTTTCTTGTCTTATTGAGTTCGCTCAATACTTTACTATTGCAGAAAAATTAGGCTTCCAACCCGGAAGCATTATGTATATCGTTATTGGAAATTCGTTTTCATGGGTTGATATTTTGTGTTATACCGTTGGGTGTTTTATCTTGTTTTTTTTAATAAAGATTAAAAGCGTTTCATTTATGGGACAAGATAGAAAATGAGTGGCTGCTTCATTAGCATCCTTACTTTTTTTCCATTTTGTTCTCCGGGTTTCCAGATATCTTTTATTCTGTTTAGTGCTTTTAAAAATTCTTTCTTTACCAATTCATTATCAAAAGACTCGATTTTTATTGTACTCATTGTTCCGTCAGGTTCTACATAAAAACTTGCCATTACCTTTGATGAGGTAATATTAAGTGCGGACAATTTTCCCGTTTCAAAATTTAACATTACTTTTTTTGAAAAAACAGCATTCCCACCGGGAAATTCAGGAAGCTTGATGTTTTGTGCGGTATCCTGAGTAATATGGTTCTTAGGTGCTGTATCAGAATTATTTTCTTGAGCGAGAATAGGGGCATAACAAAAAAATACAAATAGGTAGATTAAAATTGTTTTCATAAGCTATCTCCCAAAACTGTCATACTTATCTTCTGCATATTTTATAAAGCGGTTGAGTAAGGCAACATTGTCTTTTTCCATTGGAGAAAGATCCTTATCTACGTTGTTGGAAACCGGAATATACCAATCCGTCTGTTCGAAGAAATTTCTGTAAGTCTGTTTTTTAAAGGCATATCCATGTCTTGCAAAAACGGAATTTTTAATGATCTCCATATCCAGTTTCCTAAGGTTTTTAAGGTCTTTTTCAGTTAGTTTTTGCTTGGAAGCATTGATTTTGAAAACGGCATCGGAAGCAATCCTGTTTTTCGAGGCAGTATATGTTTCTGTTTTTCCTGTTTCTTCATCCGTATATTTTTCTACGAAATCTTTCGGATTTTCCCAATCAATCAGATCGCTGTCTTCATTCAGCATGAAGTTGGGATTGTAAACAAACTCTTTTTTGATCAGTTTCAGTGTCTTTAAAGGGGCTTTTACGGCAGATTTATTAAAGGCATTCCATTTTCCGGTAAGGCTGTCATTGTTTAATGCAACCTCAAATCTTCCGTCGGTTTTATCATTGCCTGGTTCGTCAAGAATAAATGACTTTGTAGATTCGTTAAACACTCCCCTGAAAGGGCGTTGATTTCCATTGACAATACTTTGTCCGTAAACACTGTCCTTCGTAATTCTATTAATTTTTAAAGAGATTTTTTTGTAAACATCTCCTTCATATTCTTCTCCAATTTCCGGCGTGATCATTTCTTTTCCGGCAAAATCCCCCATATAAATTCCGTAATATTCCTTATGCATTTCTTGAATAACTGTCGAATCTTTCTTTACGGTAAGGCTATCTTTCGATGAATCTGTTGTTTTTGCCTCTTTTTTACAGCTCACCAAGCTGATGGTAAGCATGGAAACCAAAGTTAATTTTAAAATTTTCATATGTATTTTTTTGTGATTAAATATTCAATTAAAATGATGTTCGGAATCCATCCCATCCAGGCAATAATCTGGTAAACATCCATCGGATTTGGATGGAATAAATATACAATAATTACTTTCCACATTCTTAGAGTGATAGCAGAAACAGTCAAAGCAAAACTACGCCACATCCATTGTTTGTGTTCTTTAAAATCTTTATGTCGGGCCAACTGGTAGGCTTTAAAAGTCGAATACCACCAAAAACCACCTAAAATAACAAATGAGATTTTCGAATACACTCCGCCATTCGCAAAAATTCCCATATAAATTCCTGAAGGTGCCGCGAGAAATAAAATGAGAAAAATGTAAATTTTTCCTGCGTTTTTATGGAAGCTTTTTAATCCGAAATCTTTTCTGAGAATTGCTAAAAAACCGCTCAACAGCACAAAAATACTGGTGTAGACATGAATGTAAAAAAAGTAAAGATATTCCGGTCTTTGTCCTACTTCTGTTTGCTTAATCATTAAAAAGCTTACGTCAGTTTTTAGAGGAATATATTCAAATGTAATTTTCAACATCAGCCAAAAGAAATACCCAAATCCAATGATTAAAAGGATTTTCAGCGGATTCGGAATATTTTTTTTAACAGATAACATTATTTGTCTTCAAAGAAATCGATCACTAAAGAATTAAAAAGTCCGGGCTTTTCAACCACAACTGAATGCGTCGAATTAGGGATAATTGCCAGCTGCCCTTTCGGAATTGATTCTGCAATTTTAACCGTATGTTCTGTCTTTATAACGTCTTTATCTCCGGCCATAATTAAAGAAGGACATTGAATTGCTTTTAAATCTTCATATTTCAGGTTAGGATATTTCAGGTCTAAATTATATAAATCGATATAAACATCATTTTTATGATCTTTATTTTCTTTGATAAGCCGAGCCAAAGTCTGCTTCAGATCTTTCATTTCCTCATCCTTTAGCCCCTCGAGAAATATATTTGCTCCCGAACAAGCGATTTTATCGATAAGATCAGGATACTTTAACGCCATTAGAATGGCAAGGATGCCACCGTCACTCCAACCTAGAATTTTTACTTTTTTAATATTCTGCTGATCTAAAAATTGTTTTAAATCTTCAACCTGAATATCAAACGTCAATTCTTTTGTTTTGTCATAAGTCGATTTTCCTCTTTCTCTGCAATCCACAATGATGACTTTATATTTTTTCGAAAAATCTTCAACCTGGTTCATGAATGCGCTAATGGATTGGCCGTTTCCGTGAAGCATCAGAAGAGGCTCTCCTTCGCCGTAGGTTTCATAATACATTTTTATACCATTTACGTCAGCAAACTTTCCGTGTGGCATATTTCCGATAATGTTTTCTGCCTTGATCAGTAAAGATTTTTTTCCGCTGAAAGGCTTGTTGTCTGAAGTAGTAACAGTGAAGTTTTTCACATGTACTACTTGTCGCCCGATCCCTTCAGACCATTCTTTGCTGGCTGTCAAACCTTCTTCAAATCCACCGTTTTTTAATGGGATATTTACCCACTTTAGAGATTTGGGATCAAGAACCTCTAACTTGAAATCATCAAAATAAAAGCTTCCGTTATTCTCTGCAAAAGCACCAATGTTTAAAATTTTTCCTTCGGGGCTCACATTGCCATCTATCTGAAAGTTTTTCCATTCTTCAGTCACTTCTATCTTCGAGTAAGCCTGATTTTCAAAAAAGCCGACTGTATTGTCAGTATTATCAACTCTTGCCCAAATCGCACATTTGGAATTGCTGTCACTTTCTTTTCTGATTTTTGCTGATACCTTGAATTTCCAGTTTTGCATACTTTCCACATTTACAGGTTGTACAAGAGAGGTCCAGGTAGATACAATGGTCTTGTTTTGAGAAAAAGCAAGACCATAAAACGATAAAAGGAATACGGTAATAATTTTTTTCATATTAATATTGGTTTTATTTATAAGTTATTCAAATCCTGTGCAATAAGCCAGGCTTCACTCCAACATGCCTGAAAATTAAACCCACCTGTCACGGCATCAATATTCAAAACTTCTCCGGCAATGTAAAAGTTAGGCAAAATTTTCGAAGACATATTTTTAAAATTGATTTCTTTTAAATCAACTCCTCCTGCGGTTACGAATTCATCCTTAAAGGTTGATTTTCCGGTCACATTGAATTTCTTTTTGCATAGGTTTTCGACAATTTTCTGCATTTCCTTTGTGGAGATATTGGCAACCTGTTTATTAAGATCAATATTTGAAACTTCCAAGACCCTCTGCCAAAAACGATTTGTCACCTCAAAAATCTTGGATTGTCCAATTGTTTTCTTTGGATTTGATTGCTTGAATTTCTGAAACAATTCTTCAGCATCATCAATATTTTTAGAAATAAAATTCACTTCAACTTCGAAATTATATTTCACTTTCGCTAAATTGATCGCTTCCCAAGCCGAAATCTTCAAAATTGCAGGTCCGGAAAGTCCCCAATGCGTAATCAGCAAAGGTCCGCTTTCTTCAGTTTTCAATTTAGGAATAGAAGTCTCAGCCATTTCAAAACTTGTCCCTGCTAAATCTTTTAATAAAGGATCTTTAATATTAAAAGTAAAAAGGGAAGGAACCAGATCTATAATCTTATGCCCTAAATTCTCAATCATTTTCAGCGATTTTGGTGAACTTCCGGTGGTATAGACTACAAAATCGCCTTCGAAATCGCCTAAACTTGTTTTAACGATGTATTTCTCGTCCTGTTTTTCAATTTCTTTGACGGAGCATTTTGTTTTTACTTCAACATTTTTCTTCTGGATTTCATTCAAAAAAGTATTGATAATCGTTTGTGAAGAATTACTTTCCGGAAAGATTCTGTTGTCGTTTTCTATCTTCAACGAAACTTTTCGTTGTTCGAACCAGTCCATGGTGTCTCCCGGTTGAAATTTAGTAAAGACACTGAGTAGTTCTTTATTTCCGCGAGGGTAAAATTGAACTAATTCTCTTGGATCAAAGCAGGCGTGGGTTACGTTGCATCTTCCTCCTCCTGAAATTTTTACTTTCTGAAGTACATCTGAATTTTGTTCGAGAATGGTAATTTTATATTGGGTTTCGTCCAGATTTGCCGCACAGAAAAATCCTGCTGCACCGCCTCCAATAATGATAATTCGTTTCATAGTTTTATTAATCTTATGCTCAAGATTATTTTTACAAAACTACAATTTTTATAAACCATCTTATTTGAGTAATTTTGAAGAATATAATTTAATGATTCTAAAACTGATTTTTAAATGATTTTTTACCATAAATTCGAAGTGCGTTGGAGCGATCTTGATGCCAACAAACATTTAGCCAATTCATCGTATGTTCAATATTGCGCTCAAGCCAGAATGGCTTTTATGACCAAAGAAAAAATGGGCGTAACGCAAATGAGCAGATGGGGAATTGGTCCTGTAATTCTGCATGAAAGATATTCTTTCTTCAAGGAAATCTATGCAGATCAGACAGTGATCGTAAGTGTAGAAATTGACGGATGTTCGGAGGATTCTTCGATTTACAGATTCCTTCACAAGTTTTATACTCCGGACGGGCAGCATTGTGCAACTGCGGAAGCGACAGGAGTGTGGATTGATATGATGTTGAGAAAAATGACAACACCGCCGGATGATGTGATAGAAGCAATGAATAAATACAAATCTCCGGAAACTGTTGTTCTGACGAGAGAGGATTTTAAAAAACTGCCTTTCCATCCGAATAATATTGATCCGTCGGCTTTCAATTAAATAAATGATAAGCGATAAATGATCGCTGATGATGAATAGAAACATCGAAATCGTTTATCATTTATCAAAAATCAATTATAACTAAAAAGATATGTTTGAAGATAAATCACAGGAATTAACCCCGATCTCCAAATTAGGAGAATTTGGGCTGATAAAACACCTGACCGAGTTTTTTCCATTATCCAACGAGTCTTCGGAGGTTGGAGTAGGAGATGATGCAGCAGTTATCAATCCCGGAAATAAAAAAATTGTTGTTACAACAGATGTTTTGGCAGAAGGAGTACATTTCAATTTGGGCTATGTTCCGTTGAAACATTTGGGATATAAAGCTGTTGTTGTAAATCTGAGTGATGTTGCGGCAATGAATGCAACGCCGACGCAGATCTTAGTTTCTCTGGCTGTTTCAAACCGTTTTCCGGTGGAAGCTTTAGAAGAGCTATATGCAGGGATTCAGGCAGCTTGTGGAAGATATAAAGTCGATTTGATTGGAGGTGATACCACAAGTTCCAATGCAGGTCTTGTGATGAGCATCACGGCCATAGGATTGGAGAATGAAGAAAATATTGTAAAAAGAAACGGTGCAAAACCAAACGATCTTCTTGTAGTTACAGGAGATTTGGGAGGTGCTTACATGGGACTTCAGATTCTGGAAAGAGAACATGCTGTTTTCTTAGCCGATCCTAATATGCAACCTGAAATGGAAGGGTACGATTATATTCTGGAAAGACAGCTAAAACCCGAAGCGAGAACCGATGTGAAAGGGATTTTAGAGCAACTGGGCATCAAACCGACTTCTATGATCGATGTTTCAGATGGTTTGGCTTCAGAAATTTTACATCTTTCTGATCAGTCAAAAGTAGGTTTCAGATTGTATGAAGAGAAAGTTCCTATGGATAATCTTACGATTGCTACCGCGGATGATTTTAATTTAAATCCTGTAATGGCTGCTTTAAGCGGAGGGGAAGATTATGAATTGTTATTTACAATTTCTCCAAATGATTTTGATAAAATTAAAAATCACCCTGACTTTACGATTATCGGACATGCTGTTGAAAAAGAAGAAGGCAATTTTATGGTTGCTAGAGGTTCTAATCAGTTAGTAGCTTTAACGGCACAAGGTTGGGATGCTTTTTTAGGAAATCAGCAAAACGATTAAATTTTATTTAGAAAATAACATATAAATAAAGCAACAAAAAATCCAGCTCAATTTTGAGCTGGATTTTTTATTTATTTCAGGTGAAGATCTTATGCTTTCGCAATATTCAAAATAACCTCCATTGCTTTTTCCATACTTTCCAAAGCAACATATTCATAAGGTCCGTGGAAATTAATTCCTCCCGCGAAAATATTCGGGCAAGGTAATCCCATATAAGACAATTGGGCGCCGTCTGTTCCTCCTCTGATCGCTTTGATTTTAGGCTCAATCCCTGCTTCTTTCATCGCTGCAGCAGCAAGATCGATGATGTGCATTTTTCCCTCGAATTGCTGCTTCATGTTTCTGTATTGTTCTTTGATCTCAACTTCTGCAGTTCCTTCACCGTGTTTTTGATTAAATTCAGCTACTTTTTGCTCCATGAATTTCTTTCTTGCCTCAAATTTATCAGCATCGTGATCACGGATGATATATTGTAGTTTAGCCTCAGAAATATCAGCATTTAAGTCCATTAAATGATAAAATCCGTCAAAACCTTTTGTCGTAGCCGGAGTTTCATTCGCAGGAAGAGATTGAGCAAATTCAGAAGCCAATAAAGCCGCATTGATCATTTTTCCGTACGCATAACCCGGGTGAACGCTCAATCCGTGGATTTTCACGACAGCTCCGGCTGCGTTGAAGTTTTCGTATTCCAATTCTCCAACTTCTCCGCCGTCCATAGTATAAGCGAATTCAGCTCCAAACTTAGCAACATCAAATTTGTGTGCTCCTCTTCCGATTTCTTCATCAGGAGTAAATCCAACAGCAATTCTTCCGTGCTTAATTTCAGGATGAACGATTAAATATTCTGCAGCCGTTACGATTTCTGCACAGCCGGCTTTGTCATCGGCTCCAAGAAGAGTTGTTCCGTCTGTAGTAATAAGCGTTTGACCAATATATTTTTTTAAACTTTCAAATTTTGAAGGGGATAATTTAAAACCTGTTGCCTGATTTAAAATCAGATCATTGCCATCATAATTCTCCCAAACCTGAGGTTTTACATTTTCTCCACTGAAATCAGGTGAAGTATCATAATGCGAAATAAATCCAATGGTAGGTTTGTCATCATTTTCAAGGTTTGAAGGTACATACCCCATGATATAACCGTTATCATCAATCGATACATCTTCAAGGCCGATCGTTTTCAGCTCTTCAGTGATGTATTTTGCGATATCCCACTGTCTTTCCGTAGAAGGAGTTGTTTCGCTCTCTGCGTCACTTGTTGAGTATATTTTTACGTAATTAAGAAAACGGTTCAGTAACTTTTCTTTCCACACCTGGTTGAATTCTATTGTACTCATTATTAGTATAAATTTCCGGCAAAGTTAGCAATTTTGATGCTCAGAATGATTTATTTGGAGATGAATATCTGCTATTGAAATTTTAAATCGGATATAAATGTTTGAGAATCAAAATAATGTTAGATTTGTATGTGCCGAGATGAAATTATTTAGTTTTATTATATTTGAGAAAATCTAAACGTAAAAATGTTTCTTACTGAATGTCCGCGCGATGCAATGCAGGGTTGGGGAGAATTTATCCCAACCGAAAAAAAAATAGATTATATCAACTCTTTAATGGATGTTGGTTTTGATGTATTGGACTGTCTGAGCTTTGTATCTCCAAAAGCAATTCCTCAAATGGCTGACTCTAATGTGGTTGCCGAAAATATTGATAAATCACGTTCTAATACTAAAGTCTCTGCAATTGTAGCCAATTACAGAGGTGCTGAAAAAGCATTAAAACATCAGTCAGTAGATATTATCGGGTTCCCGTTTTCTATTTCTGAGACTTTTCAACATAGAAATACGAATAAAAACCAGGAAGAGGCCTTTAACGAAATTATTAGAATGCTAGAGCTTGTAAAAAGCGAGAACAGGCACTTGAATATCTATTTTTCCATGGCTTTTGGGAATCCTTATGGTGAGATGTGGAAATGGGAAGATGTAGACTTCTGGGCACAGCGATTTTCCGAAATCGGAGTAAAGGATATTTTACTTTCCGATACAACGGGCGTAGCAACTCCGGAAACCATTGCTCTTTTATTTGAAAAAATACCATCTAAATATCCTGAAATTAACTTTGGTGGCCATTTTCATAACCGTTATGAAGATTCTTATTCAAAATTAAAAGCTGCATATGATAAGGGCTGTACAAGATTCGACAGCGCTATCAAAGGCATAGGTGGCTGCCCTATGGCGAAAGATGATTTGGTAGGAAATATGCCGACGGAGCAGGTAATCAACTTTATGAGCGTAGAGAAAGTAGATCATAAATTGAATCTGCTAAACTTCGAAAGCTCTTATAATAAAGCAAAGGATATCTTTCATTTTTAAATATTTTTCTAAACAATAAATACAAGCGGGCTTTAGTCCGCTTTATTATTCAAAATAAATAAACCAAAAATCAACAAAATGTCACCCATAATTTCACCTTCCGAATTAAAAAATCTTCCAACCGGAAATCTTATCATCCTAGATGCAAGAGCAGGAAAAGATGTTCATCAAAACTATTTGAGCAAACATATTAAAGGGGCAAGATTCATAGACTTGGATAAAGACTTGGCAGATATTGGAGAAGATGCGGCCTTTGGAGGAAGACATCCGCTTCCGAGTATTGAAAAATTTGCAGAAACACTTTCCAAGCTTGGGATCTCTGAGGGTTCTCATCTGGTGGTTTATGATGATAAAAATGGTTCTAATGCGGCAGCAAGAGCTTGGTGGATGCTGAAATCTTTTGGTTTTAAAAATGTTCAGGTTTTGGATGGCGGATTTCAGAATGCAGAGAGAGAAGGAGTTGAGCTTTCTTCAGGAGAAGAAGTTTTTGAAAAGACTGAATTAATTAAAAAAGAGAGTTGGCTTCTTCCAGTATCGATATTGGAAACTGTTGAAAATGAGTTAACAAGCTATTCTTCTACAGTCGTTGATGTAAGAGATGCTTATCGATACAATGGAGAATCTGAGCCCATCGATTTAATAGCAGGTCACATTCCCGGATCGATCAACATTCCCTTTTCTGAAAACCTTGATGAGAACGGAAATTTCCTGAAACCAGAGATATTAAAAGAAAAATATGTAAAATTATTGGAAGGAAAGCCAGAAAACCTGATTATTCACTGTGGCTCGGGAGTGACGGCTTGTCATACCATTTTAGCATTAGATTATGCAGGATTTGAAATCCCGAATTTATATGTGGGTTCCTGGAGTGAGTGGAGCAGAAGGGAAGGAAAGGAAATCGCAAAAGAAATATAAAAAATGACCGATTAGTTGGAAGAGTTCTAAAGAACAATAGATTCTTTACTCCGGTTTTGAATTTCGTCTGTAGACTCACAGTCTATGTTTGGAATGACAGAAAATGTTTATAAAAGATAAAATAAAAGGCTGTCAAATCTTGACAGCCTTTATTATTTTAATCCGAATTTAAAGCATTCCCAGCTCAAATTTCGCTTCTTCACTCATCATGTCCTTATTCCAGCTTGGCTCGAAAGTAAGCTCTAAATCGACACTTTTTACGTTTTCTACTTCAGCTACCTTGTCTTTAACCTCTTGTGGAAGGGTTTCTGCAACCGGACAGTTCGGGGTCGTAAGTGTCATGATAATTTTTACATCGGCATCATCAGAAATCTGTACGTCGTAAACCAACCCCAATTCGTAGATGTCTACAGGAATTTCAGGGTCATATACGGTTTTTAAGACACTAATAATTTCTTCACCGATGTCAGCAATCTGATCGTCTGTAAATTTCATTTTTTAATCTAAATTGATATACCTTTTCAACAAATCTTCCTGACGCATACGCCGGAAAATATTTGCCAAAGTTAAGACATCTTTTTCACAATAGTCAACTATTCTTTGCAAGTCTTTCTCTATGTAGTAGATTGATGAAACCATTGAGCCGTCAATATCGTCTTTCGGAGTCGGAATCCCGAAAAGATGTGCCAGTAATTCCAGTGAAATAAAACTTTTATAATCCCCGAATTTCCACAACTCCATGGTGTCAATGTGAGGAATTTCCCAGGGCTTTTTTCCAAACATCTGAAATGGAACAGGAGGCTGCATTCCATTGATTAAGAACCTTCTGGCAATCCAAGGGAAATCAAATTCTTTTCCGTTGTGTGCACAAAGAATAACCTCACGGAGCCTCGGACTGTTAAAAATTTCACCAAATTCCATCAATATTTTCTTTTCATTGTCGTCTGCGAAACTTTTGATTTTTAACGAGTCATTTTTTTCGAGCATTCCGATAGTGATGCAGATAATCTTTCCAAATTCTGCCATAATTCCGGCCCTTTCCGGATAAAATTCTTCCGCAGAAATTTCATCTTTTCTTTGAAATCTTGTTTTTTTATCCCAAAGCATTTGTTCGGTTTCAGACATCTCTTCCCATGATTTAAATCCGGGAACGGTTTCAATATCAATAAATAAGACTTTTTCCAGAGGGATTCTTTGTATCATTTTTCTGTTTTTAAACTGAAAGATATGACATAATAAATTAATTATCAAAACGTTTTAATAGAACAAAATATTATTCTATGAAAAGGTTATTTATATTAGGAAGCAGTATAGGTTTGCTTTTCCTGGCATCATGTAATGATTCTGAGGGAAGTGATACTGCTACAGTGAACGTGAGACTTACTGATGGACCTGCAGCGTACGATGCTGTTAATATTGATATTCAGCGTATAGAAATCAATAATAATGGGGAATGGATACCTCTTAATTTTCCTAGCCCAGGTGTATATAATCTCCTTAATTTTAAAAACGGAACAGACGTGGTTTTAGGACAGGCTGTTTTACCTACCGGAGAAGTATCTCAGATGAGAATGGTTTTAGGACCTAATAATAGCCTGGTTGTAAATGGCACTACCTATCCATTACAGACTCCTTCGGCGCAACAAAGTGGGCTGAAGTTCAACTGGCATCAGACATTGGCAGCGAACGGGGCTTATAATATATGGATAGATTTTGATGCAGGAAGATCTGTGGTGACTACCGGAAACGGATCTTATATTTTAAAGCCCGTTATCAGAGCGTTTTCTGAATTAACCAACGGGCAAATAAAAGGCTATGTGCAACCTCAGGCTGCAGATGCTGTAATACATGCTATCATGGCATCAGATACGATTGCAACAGCAATACCGAATCCTGACGGATTTTTCATGTTTTCAGGATTGCAGCAGGGAACTTATACAGTTTCTTACGACGCAGCTAATACGACTGGATATATGGATGAAAATACGAGTAATGTATCTGTCGTATTTGGACAGGTTACTAATCTAGGTACAAAAACATTACATCAATAAGTTTAACCTACCTGAGAACCATTTGTTGTCGGAAGTGATGTTGTAAGCAATGTTACTTCCGACTTATTTTCACCATACACACCCAACACAAGACATTCGCTGAAAAAATTGGCAATCTGTTTTTTGGGAAAATTAACAACTGCCAAAATCTGTTTCCCAATCAGGTTTTCTTTTTTATACAATGAAGTGATTTGTGCTGAAGATTTTTTGATTCCTAATTCTCCAAAGTCTATTTCTAACTGATAGGAAGGGTTTCTTGCCTTTTCAAAATCATTTACTGAAATGATGGTGCCGCTTCTTATATCTATTTTTTCAAAATCTGTCCAGGAAATTTCGGGTTTTATGGTCATGATAATACACTAATTAATTGTTCTATATCTTTTTTTTGCATGGCATATTTTTGTTGCAATTCGGAGTTTTCTCCCATTCTTTTGTAATACTCAAATGCTTTGTCGGCAAAAATTTTCTTATGAAAGTCTGAAGCATCCGGAATTTTTGGAAAATTTTTATGAAAAAGCATTTCATAATAAGCCTGAAATTCTCTTTCGTTTTTATCCTCAACAGTTTGTTCCGGAGCTTTTTGTCTTACGTGGAGCATCTCATGGGCAATCACATTCAAAATGAGATTCAGATCAAAATCAAATAAATTGGGGGGAATCATTACCTTTTGCGGTTCTCCCAATTCTCCTTCTGTTGTCAGGAGAACCAGATTAGGAATTGCTTCCCGTAAACCAAATCCGGCAAAGTTCTCATGTTCCAGATCGAAGGAATACAGCAAATACTTTGCTGCATCAATCACCTGGTCATTTTCTTTATAGGCGTTCAAATGTAATTTGATCTGTTCAAAATTCATTTCAAAAAATATGTTTTAACAAATGTATTAAAATAATGAAACTTAGAAATCAAGAGGGAGTAAAATAAATTCGCTAAAAATCAGCGTGTTATGTTTTTTGATGAGAATTTTTATCAATTTTCGTGCAAGATTTCTTAAAAACCGGATTTATATAAATGAGTGCTCAAATGAATAATGTGTAATGCTAAAAAATTAAAAGAATGAAGAAATTAACAGTACTTAAATCTCTAATGATTGCCATCATTGCATTGTTAGGATTTTCTTTAACGTCATGTAATGATGATAAATATGAACCGGTTCCTCTCACATTGAGTGATGTAAATGGGAATTATAGAGCTAGACTGGTGACTTCACAAGAAGGAAAGGTCAATGAAAAGATTATTGATTTTACAGCGAAAGATTCCATCATTACTTTCAAAGATTTCCCCGTGAAGGAAATTGTAAAATCGGTTGTAAAAGATCCGGTAAAAGCTGATGCAGCGATCGCAAGTTTAGGAAAAATAGAATATAAACTAAATTATATATCAAAATTGAATACGGATCAGAATGTGGTGGAATTGACATTTGAACCGAAAGTTTTGACTTTACAGATTCCGGTGGATGGAACAGTTAAAAATACGGTAGTGAAACTGGTTACGAAACAAAAAGGTTTTTTTGTAGGATACGACTGGTCGATGAGATTTGCTCTGGAAGCAGAAAAAATAACGGTTGACGGAGTTGAGCTAGTTCCTTATGAAACCATAAAATATGAGATTCCGATTAGTATTAAGAATTAAAAGAATGAATAATTTGTGAAATAGGCAAGACCTCGAATTGAGGTTGCCTATTTTTGCTTACTGAAAATCAATAAGTAAACTGAGCCACTATTGTTAGTGAATGAAAGAAAATAAGGAGCAGATTTTGGTGTCACGCCTTTTGCAAAAGGAAGAAGCGGCCTGGAAAGAACTTTTTGGAGTTTATTCAGGTGGTCTTTCGTATGTCTGTTCCCGATATATTATTAATAAGGAAGATGTTCATGATGTGCTCCAGAATAGTTTCATTCAGATGTTTCGTTCTATTGATTCTTTTGAATACCGAGGAAGCGGTTCTTTGAAGGCATGGATTACCAGAATTGTGGTAACGGAATCATTAAAACATATAAAGAAAAATCCGGATTTCAAAAAGGTTTCAGAAGATTTTGAAATTGCAGATGATCAAAATGATGAAGATCCCAATCTGGAAGAAATTTCACAACCTACCATCATGATGATGATTCGTTCTCTTCCGGATGGTTACAGAACGGTTTTCAACCTGTATGTGTTTGAGAAGAAAAGTCATAAAGAAATTGCTGAGATGCTGGGAATCGCAGAAAACTCTTCCGCATCACAATTTCATAGAGCAAAAGCAATGCTTGCCCAGAAAATAAAAGAATATAAAATGTCTAAAACAGCGCACTATGAATAATAATGAATGGCTAAATGATTTGCGCAGAAAAATGGAGGATCTTACAGAAGATGTTCCGGATGGATTGTGGGATGCTATCAGAAACGAATTGTTTGTGGAAGATAAGACGGAAAATAGTATTCCAATTGTGATGAGTGATGATCTGAAAGCGAAGGATATAGCCGTTTCAACAATACATTATAAACCGGTGCTTTATCGTATCTGTGGCGTTGCGGCGGTTCTTGCTGTATTCTTTATTGTGGGCAAGCTGTTTGTTTTTAATGATAAAAAAGAATTTGTAAACTATAGTCACATAAAAGAAAATTCTCCGCAAATAACTTTTCCGGTTCAGAAATCTGATGAAAATGCTTTTGAAGAAGAAATGGTCTTGAAAAGAAATAATCCGGATAATTTAAGACACAATTTTGTTGTAAAAAATCTTAATAACAGTCCAAATAAAACAGAATTAAAGAAGGACCTTGAAAGTCAAAAATCCAATCGGGAAGAGAATCAAAAACAATATGTACATACCAAGTCTCAGCAGCATAATGAGAATACTGAATTACAACCAATAGAAACAGAAACGTATGAGCTTCTTACAAAAGAAGAAAGAGAGCAAAAACAGAAGCTAAAAGAGAATGAAAAAATAAAACTTGCAAAAAACAAAAATAAAAAATCCTGGGCAGTAGGATTGCTTACAGGAAACACATCCTCCAGTTCAACGGAGCAGTTTCCCGGATATGCAACTTTGAACGGAGCTACATTAAGTTTGCCTGAAATGTGGAGCTCAGGATATGAAGATAATCCTTTAATGGCGATTTTGATAGCCAATCAGGACAAAAAGGTAGATGCAAAAATTAAGCATAAAACACCAGTTACTTTTGGAGCTTCTGTTTCTAAAAGAATCGGAAAAAAATGGTCAGTTGGTACGGGAGTAAATTATACTAAACTTTCTGCTGAACTTACTTCTGGAAGCGGATCGAATTTTATAAGCAGCGAACAAAATATTCACTATGTGGGAATTCCGGTACAGGTAAATTATACTATTCTCCAAAAAGGAGCATTTACCGGATACATTACAGGAGGAGGATTGATAGAGAAAGCCGTTTCAGGAGATATTAAAACTAAATATATCGTTGATGGGATTCTAAAAGAGGAATCCAAAGAAGAAATCAGTGAAAAACCTGTTCAGATATCAGTGAATACTGCTGCAGGATTGCAATTGAAAGTGATAAAGAACATTGGAATTTATGCCGAACCGGGAGTAAGCTATCACTTCAAGGACAACAGTTCGTTACAGACGATCTATAAAGAAAAACCTCTGAATTTCAATTTAAAATTAGGAGTCAGACTTATCATAGACTAAATATCATCTTAATATAATATCATTAAACGGAAGAGCTATACAATAACCATGGTTCCTGAAGAATTGCGTCCAATTTTTATGAAAAAAATACATTACAACACTTAAATATTATACTTATGAAACTAAAATTAATTTTCTTAGCAATCCTGTTTTCCTTTTTTTTTAATGTAAAGTCACAACAGTGTACACCTACTATTACAAGCCCGAGACTGGGAACCATGTTTCCGGATAAGGTTGTTTTTTGTACTACGGAAACAGAAACATTATCTACTACACAAACATATGGAAGTTATCAATGGTATAAGCAGATGTGGGATTGGCAAACGCCAAATCCCAATCCTTGGGTAGCAATTCCCGGAGCAACTTCACAATCTCTGGTCATCAATGGTTCTACAGATATGCTGTATTATTTTAAGGTAGAAGTTACAGGAAACGATTGTATGGCAGAAAGTACCCCAGTTTTAGCGGATGGATATGCTTATGGACTTCCGTTCCTGATTGCCAATTTTACACCCGGCACTTATGAAGAAGTGGCACCCGGAGAATATAATGTATGTTCAGGAGCTTCTGTGGTTTTTGAGAACGGATTTCCTGTTGTATATGGTCTGCATACCTGGTTCAAATGTGTTCCTGGTAGCAATCCTCCATCACCTACGGATCCGTGTATTATTAATGGAGCAACAGGAGATTCTTATACTGCCACTGCATCCGGAAAATATGGGTTTTATGCCTGTACGGAGTATTGCCCGAATATGTGTGAAATGTTAAGCGATATGGCATTTATACAGCTTAATTTTGGAAGCTACAGTTTCTGTAATTTGGGAACAGGGGAAGTAAAATCTAAAGAAAACAATCTGAATATCTATCCCAATCCGGCTGCCCAGTTTTTATACATAGGAAAGGAATCAGATAAAAAATATACTGAAGTTTCCATCATAGACATGTCCGGAAGACTGGTATTGCAAAAAAAGGATCATAAATATACTGAAGGGATTGATGTGAATGCTTTATCTGCAGGTACTTATCTTGTAGTCTCAAAAAGCGTGGAAGGAAAAACGTATAAAAATAAGTTTATAAAAAAGTAAAATCTCTGAGCTTGAGAAGACTGGTTTTTTTCAAATAGTTAGTTGGAGGCGGCACAATTTTTTGTGCCGTTTTATTATTGAATACTCCTGATAATAAAATAAATATGTAACCAGATTATTCCTGAATAATCAACTTCCATCTTTTTAAATTGGGAAAATCTTTTTACATTTACATTAAAACACAAACATGCTGATTAAAATCTATGGAAGCGCAATTCACGGAGTTGCGGCTCAAACTATTACTATTGAGGTAAATGTAGATACAGGAGGAGTAGGATACCATCTGGTGGGCCTTCCTGATAACGCCATTAAAGAAAGCAGCTACAGAATTTCTGCCGCATTAAAGAATGTGGGCTACAAAATTCCCGGAAAAAAGATTACTATTAATATGGCTCCCGCAGATCTTCGTAAAGAAGGCTCTGCTTATGATCTCAGTATTGCTATTGGGATTTTGGCTGCTTCGGATCAGATTCTTGCAGAAAATATTCAGGATTACATTATCATGGGAGAATTGTCTCTGGATGGTAGTTTACAGCCGATAAAAGGGGTTTTGCCCATAGCGATTCAGGCAAGAGAAGAAGGTTTCAAAGGAATTATATTACCTAAACAAAACACACACGAAGCTGCCATTGTCAATAATCTGGATGTCTATGGAGTAGAAAATATTAAAGAAGTCATTGATTTTTTTAATGAAGGAAAGATTTTAGAAAAGACAGTTTTAGATACCCGAAAAGAATTTCAGGAGAAGATCAATCAGTTCCCGTTTGATTTTTCAGAAGTGAAAGGACAGGAAGCGGCCAAAAGAGCAATGGAAGTTGCGGCAGCAGGAGGTCATAATATTATTTTAATCGGACCTCCGGGAAGTGGTAAAACTATGCTGGCAAAGAGAGTTCCCAGTATTTTGCCTCCCTTAACATTGAAGGAAGCACTAGAAACAACTAAGATTCATTCTGTAGCAGGAAAAATGGGAGCCGAAACTTCATTAATGACTGTACGCCCTTTTCGGTCACCTCATCATACCATTTCGGATGTTGCTTTAGTGGGAGGAGGAAGTTATCCGCAACCTGGAGAAATTTCATTGGCCCATAACGGGGTTTTATTTTTAGATGAAATGCCTGAATTTAAGCGAACGGTGCTGGAAGTAATGAGGCAGCCCCTGGAAGATCGTGAAGTTACCATTTCAAGAGCTCGGTTTACGGTAAATTATCCTTCCAGTTTTATGCTTGTTGCCTCAATGAATCCCAGTCCGAGCGGTTTTTTTCCTGATGACCCAAATAATACATCTTCTGTTGTTGAAATGCAGCGGTATATGAATAAACTTTCAGGGCCTTTGTTGGATAGGATTGATATTCATATTGAAGTGCAGAAAGTCGAGTTTGAGCAATTGGCTGAAAAAAGGAAAGGAGAAAAAAGTGAAGACATAAGAAAACGAGTGCTCATAGCGCGTGAAATTCAGAATGAACGATATAAAGATTTGAAAATAAGTTATAACGCTCAAATGGGTTCCAAAGAACTGGAGCAGTTTTGTGAATTGGATGAGACTTCGTTTGGTTTAATAAAATTAGCCATGGAAAAGCTGAATCTTTCCGCAAGAGCGTATGACAGAATTCTAAAAGTAGCAAGAACTATTGCGGACCTTGAAGAGTCTGAAAATATTTTGTCACAGCATATATCTGAAGCCATACAGTATAGAAGTCTGGACAGAGAATTTTGGAATGTTTAAGGTTGTTTTTATTGATAGGTTAGATCATCGGTTCTCACTTTTATTGTGTTTTTTTTATGTAAATTATTGAAAATTAAATTCTTATTTTAATATTTAAGTCTCTTTTAAGGGAGAAATTTTAATCAAACTATTTGCTTGTTAAAATTATTATATTAAATTTGAGTACCATATTTTTAAAATATAGCACTATGAAAAAGAATTTATTAAATACCTGTTAGACTCTATTAATTGTAATTGAAAAATCAAGAATAATTATTCGATTGATGATAAAAATACATTACGTGTTTTTATAGTTCTGCTTTTAGGCAGATCCACCTGACCTAACTATCACCAAACAAAAATACCATGAAAACGCATTTACCATTTAGATGTGCTGATCTTTCACACATTTAATTCGTTCGAAAAACAACTTCACAAAAAAACTTTAATACTACTTTTTATCAAATTTAATTGATACGGTATTTTTTTAACCAAAATCACTCTATTAAACATGTCAAACGTATTGTCAACAACACAGACGCCAGTAATCGGTGTCGCAATTTCTTTGTCACAAGAAGATAAAGAAAAGCTTTTAAACGATTTCAACCAAACAGGATGGGATTATCCGAAAGAAGAAACACTACTTTCTCTTTTTCAAAAACAGATACGCCGTTTTCCAGAAAATATAGCGGCAGTATTTAATAATCAGCAAATTACGTATAGAGAACTTGACGAAAGGAGCAATCAGGTTGCGAGATTCCTTTTAGCAAAAGGAATCAAAGAAGGAATGTATGTTCCTGTCTGGCTCGACCGATCACTGGAATGGATAGTAGCAATACTTGGGGTTATTAAAACCGGAGCAGCTTATGTCCCGATTGATCCTGCCTATCCTGCAAAAAGGGTAGAGTTCATTCTTTCTGATACTTCAGCTCAAATAATGATTACCAACAGTTCACTATCTGGATTTCTAACTAAAAATGAAAATACGGAAATTTTTGTTTTTGATGAAATGAATGACCTGTCAGATTGGTCTACAGATGCCCTGAATATTATACTTCATCAGGAAGCTTTGGCTTATACAATCTATACTTCGGGGTCTACGGGAAATCCTAAAGGAGTAATGGTTTCTCATCACAGCATCCAGCATTTGGTAACGTGGCACAACCAGTATTTCCATGTGGGGCATACTTCCAAACTAAGCCTTGTTGCTGGATTAGCTTTCGATATTTCTGTATGGGAAACTTGGGCAGCTCTTACTTCCGGAGCGACCATTTTTATTGCAGACAATGAAGAACGTACAGAAGCTTCCGCTTTGGTAAATTTTTACAGGAAAAATAAAATTACACATGGCTTTGTACCGACTGTTCTTGCTCCTGCTGTTGTAGAAAAAACAAGAAGCTTTAATGATTTAGATTTAAAATATCTTTTTACAGGAGGAGAAAAACTAAAACCTGTTTTAACCTCTGAATTGAGTTATGAGCTAGTAGATTATTATGGTCCTACAGAATGTACCGTATATGCAACTTTTAAGAAAGTGAAAGATATGAACGGACAATATATTTCATCCATTGGGAGACCAATTGCGAATGCTCAGGCTTATATTTTAAGTGAAAATTTAGAGTTGTTACCTGTAGGGGCAACCGGAGAATTGTACATAGGGGGGAATTTACTGGCAAAAGGATACCTTAACAATGAAGAATTAACGAATACAAAATTCATTTCCAATCCGTTTAAGGAAAAAGAAAAAATATACCGTACCGGAGATTTAGCGAGATGGTCTTCGGAAGGGGATATTGAATTTTTAGGAAGAATAGATAATCAGGTGAAAATTAGAGGGTTTCGTGTTGAGTTGGGAGAGCTTGAAAGAGCTCTAATCCGGATGGAAGATGTAAAAGAAGCGTCCGTTATCACAAAAGATAATCATGGAGGAAATAAATACCTTGTTGCTTTTATTGTGCTCAATAAAGGAGCTCTAAGAGATGTGTCGTCCATCAGGAATCAGTTGAAGGAAGAATTGCCAGGTTATATGATTCCTGCTCAAATTATTTTTCTTGATAAAATCCCACTAACGGCAAATGGAAAAACGGATGCTAATTTCTTGAAAGAACTGGCAGATAAGGAAGCTAAAGAACTTGTTTCCCACGAACCTCCCACTAATGAAACTGAAAGAATCATCGCAGATGTCTGGGCAGAAGAACTGGAACGTCCGGTAATCAATATTACAGATAATTTTTTTGATATTGGCGGAAACTCTCTTCTGGTAGCAATAGCCGCTGTGACTTTGCAGGAAAAATTAGGAGTTAAAGTGTACATCCGGGATGTATATCAACATCCTGTTTTACAGGATTTTGCCAATACCTTAATTGCAAGAGCAAAAACAGAGAGAGAAGCTGTTCCTATAGAAGATATGGAACCGTATGTCGAACTTCAGAACGATATATATCTGAACCCGGGGACTGTTTTTGAAGGTACTTTTGATCCAAAACAACTGGAAAGCCCTAAATCAATATTCCTGACCGGAGTTACAGGATTTGTCGGAATTCATTTGTTGCAGGAACTTTTAGATACTACAGAAGCAGATATATATTGTTTGGTAAGGGCACAGGATGAATTCCACGCTTTGGAAAAAATTAATAAATGTTTTCAGCAGTTTAATGTTTCAAGAAAAATGGAACAGACATCAAGAATTATTCCTGTAATCGGAGATTTGGCAAAGCCTTCGTTAGGGTTTTCTGATGAAAATTTCAAAAAACTGGCTGAAACATTAGACCTTATCTACCATTCCGGAAGTTCTGTAAACTTTATAGAACCTTATTCTTACATGAAAGCACCAAATGTGGAAGGCTTAAGAGAAATCATCCGTCTTGCGGGAGCGGAAAAAACAAAATGTCTGGCTTTATTATCGACAATTTCTGTATACAGCTGGGGTCATATTTTTACTGGGAAAAAAGTAATGCTGGAAAGTGATGATATTGAACAGAATATTATTTCGGTAAGTAAGGACATAGGGTATGTGAGAAGTAAATATGTAATGGAAGCAATTGCGGATCTCGCAGCACAGCAAGGTTTGCCATTAATTACATATCGTCTTGGGTACGCAATGTGCCATAGCAAAACAGGTGCAAGCGCCCCTTATCAATGGTGGTCCGGCCTGGTGAAAAACTGTATTGAATTTAAATCATATCCAATGCTGACAGAGCTTAGAGAAGGATTGATTACTGTTGACTACATGGCAAAATCAATGGCTCATATCACAAAAAATAAAGATGCCATCGGGAAAAAATTCAACCTGATTGCGAGACCGGAAACAAATCTTACTTTAGAAAATTTCTTTGGTTTACTTAAAAAATATTATCCGTTTACGTTGGAAGGGCTTTCCTATAAAGACTGGAGAAAACAATGGGAAAATGATAGTAAAAATAGATTGTATCCGTTAACAAGCTTGTTTAAAGATAACATGCATGAAGGTTTATCAACAGTGGAACTTTATCAGAATACGTATGTTTGGGATTGCTCAAATGTTATTAAGTTTCTGGAAGGATCTGGAATAGAAGAACCTGTTTTTGATAAAACCTTACTGGATTCTTATTTAAACTATCTTGGAGTTTCTGTTTCATAATAAGAGTCCGGGGCAACTTTGTTGCCCCGGACTCTTTGATTCCAATTATATTCCTTTCTTCCCATCCAGAATCATCTGAATCATTTTTATCTTTCTGGTTTCTCTTGTTTCTGGTTTTTTGGCTTCCTCGATCCAGCGGATGTATTCCTTTTTATGGGTATAGCTCATTTTGTCGAAGAGGGTTTTGGCTTCTTGGTTTTCATTAAAAATCGAAGAAATATCATCGGCTATTTCTACAGTGCGTACCTCTTTATCTTCTGTTAAAGAAACAAGTACACTGTCCCCAAATGTTTTATTTAAATGTTTTCTGACTTCTTGTGTTAAGCCTAAAATATGGCAATCGGATTTCATTTTTACAAGACTTCCCCGATATTCTACTTTTTCGTCAAAAAGAGCTTTTATTTTTACCTGACCTTTTTTGTTGAAAAGTTCTGCTGTAGAAAAAGGGAACTCTACAAAAGCGGCATTCATTTCCCCGTTTTGTTTTATGATAGCATTAAACTGGATATTCTGATCTCCCATTTGAAAATTATCTAAAATCTAATTCAAAAATAAAAAAACCGTGAAATATATCATTTCACGGTTTATAATTTATAATCAAAAGAAATTACTTTTTCTTAGTCTTTTTAGGAAGAGCTGTTGTTCCTGAGTTTTTTGTTTTTGTATCTGCAGGCGTATTTTCGTCTCTTACCAATTTTAGCTCATCAACAAGTCTTCTTGCTCCGGCATATTTGTCGATTGTCCAAAGAACAAAACGAACGTCTACGTTGATTGTTTTTTGCCATTCCGGTTCAAAAACGATATCTCCGCTCAATGCTTCGCTATTTCCGTCAAAAGCAATACCGATAAGGTTTCCGTCTCCGTCAATTACAGGAGAACCAGAGTTACCACCAGTAATATCATTGTTTGAAAGGAAGTTTACAGGCATATATCCTTTAGCATCTGCATATTGTCCGAAATCTTTTAAGTTATAAAGATCGATCACTCTTTGTGGAAGATCAAACTCTTCATCCCCTTTTTTGTATTTCCCCACCAAACCTGTCATGTCAGTATAATAGTTATCGGTTACTCCGAAATAGTTTCTGTCAGTTCTGATTGGTAATTTATCTACCGTTCCGTAAGTTAGCCTCATTGTAGAGTTAGCATCCGGATAGAATTTTTTTCCTGGCATAGCTTTCATAAGGCCTGCTAAGAATAGTCGATTGTTTTTGGCGAAATTATCATCTACTTTAGAATAGCTTTCTGCTACAAGTTTTTGATCTGCTACAACACCGTTTGCGATTTTCCAAAGCTGATCTGCATCAAGTTTTAAAGCATCAGGGTTCAACAAGAAGTTGGTTGCTGATGTTTTGTTGGCAAAAATAGAAGAATAGGCTACATTGGAAAGGTTTTTAGCGTCCAATCCTAAAAGCGTTGCAGAAGCAACATTTTTATTCGTTACTCTTGCCTGATAAAGAGTTACCATAGAGCCCAGCATTTCTCCTTCCAAAGAAGGATTGAAATTTTCATAAGCAGCTTTGATGGCAGCTTCTGTTTTTGCTTTCATAGCAAGTCTTCCTGCCATATCCTGAGCAGCATATGCTTTAAGTACACTTCCTACTTGTAAAGCCAAGCTGATATATTTTGCATTTCTTGTAAGCTGGGCTGCATAGTTTCTTTCAACATTTCTGTCAGAAACCTGCTTGTAATAAGCTTCAATGTCTTCTAAAGTCCCGTCATACTCTTCGTTTCCGGCCTGCATAGACCAAACTCTGTACGTTTTTTCAATATTTTGCTTGTCAGAGATTGTTCCGTTTTTTTCAACAGCATCTATCGTTCCCTGTCTGTTTTTCCAGTAGTTCGCTACAGAAGCATATTGTGAAGCATAGTTCAACTGAGTTGCTTTATCTTTATCCATATACTTCTTCATAACATCCATAGCTAATTTTGAAGCTTCTACCCAAGCCGGATAATCTTTATTTACCATCTGCTGGATACCGTAAGATGTTAAATAACGGTTCGTTCTTCCTGGATATCCTAAGATCATGGAAAAATCACCTGGCTTTACTCCTTTAAGAGAAACCGGTAAAAAGTGTTTAGGCTTTAAAGGAACATTACTTGGAGAAAATTCAGCAGGATTTCCTGCCGCGTCTGCATATACTCTGAAAACAGTGAAGTCAGCTGTGTGTCTTGGCCATTCCCAGTTATCAGTATCTCCACCAAACTTTCCTAAAGATGAAGGAGGTGCCCCTACTAATCTGATATCTTTATAATCCTGATATACAAAATAATAGAATTCGTTTCCGTTGAAGAAATCTCTTACCACTACAGTATATTTTCCGTTTTCAGAGTTTTCAGTCTGGATTGCTTTAGTTTCAGCATCAATAATAGCTTTTCTCTCTGCTCCGGTCATTTTATTATTTAGTTTAGAAGTGATTCTTTGTGTAGCATCATCCATTCTAACTAAAAATCTAACATAAAGATCTTTTGCATTAAATTCGTCTTTCTGTTTCATCGCCCAGAAACCATTTTTTAAATAGTCTTTTTCCGGAGTAGAAGCAGCGGCAACAGCGCCGTAACCACAGTGGTGATTGGTAAAGATAAGCCCTTTATCAGAAACGATTTCACCTGTACAGAAACCACCAAAACTTACGATAGCATCTTTTAAACTGGAATTATTAACTGAATAAATTTCTTCCGGAGTCAAATGCAAACCTTCTTTTTGCATGTCAACACCATTAAGTCTTTTGATGAGCATTAAGAGCCACATCCCTTCATCGGCCCTCATTTGAGCAAAACTCAATAAGAAAGTGAATAGTAGAAGTATTCTTTTCATTTTATAAAATAATTTTTGTGTCGCTAATTTACTAATTTTTACGATATTCTGCCCAGGATTGGTATGAAAATGGGAATAGGCTTCTTATGAGAAAAATATTGGTTTCGGTTTTAGCGGTTTTGTTTTTAGGGATATTATTGAATTGTACTTCTGTTACTAAGGAAAATACAGAGGTAAGTTCTGCTAATTATCACATCCAAAGAGAGTGGATGTTAGTTTCATTTGGACATTTTACTAAAGCCGATTTGGTGAGCTACAGAGCTAAAATTGATTTGACCGGAAAACTGGAAAAAGGAAGAATTCCTACTACAGCATTTATGGGATGTAATAATATGTCATTCTCTTCCGAATTTAAAAATAATGGAAATGTAAATATTAAAGGTTTACTTTCCACGATGAAGGCTTGTCAGAATATGGAGCTGGAAAGCGAGTTTCAGAAAAAAATTGAGACCATGACAAAATACAAAGTGGAAGGACATTTTCTAACATTATCTGACGGTAAAGGAAATAAGATGAAATTTGTAGCAGCAGATTGGGATTAATGAAACTATATAAAAAAAGAAAGTCCATCTGTTGACAGGCTTTCTTCTTATTGCTGAAAAATCTGTTGGTCATTAGTTTTTAGGAATGGTCTTTTTGATGTCTTCTAAAGTTAAACCTGGGCTGCTTACCAATCCTTTTATATTGTTATTTGTGTTCTTAGGGATATTTGTTTTACGGGCTTGTCGTCCCGGAATAGTTGCTAATATTTCTTCAAAACTTGCCGTACTGGGAAGGAGTTTTCCGGAGTTGTTTACCGTTTCCTGTTTAGCAGGCTGCTTTTTTACTTCCAGTCCCTGTTCAGATGTAAGTGTTATTGACGAAGGCTTTTGAAGAGCTTTTTCCTGAGCCTCTTTCATCATTTTGGTTTCAAGTTCTTTGGATTCTTTGTAGTAGGGAGCTTCCTGTACTTCCGAAACAGTTTTTTCTTGCTGAGCGTAAATGTTTGTACTTAATGCTAAAAAAGAGATGATATATAATGTTTTCATGATCGTTTATTTAATGTTTACTAATACTTTTATTTTCCCTATTTCGTTTTGATCATAGTCCTGAAGTGCTTTACCAAGAACCTGCCCGATTTTTACTTTTTTAAGATCTGCTTTCATGGCTACACCTGGACTTGATGAAGTGACCAACATATCACCTCTTTTGATTTTTCCTCCTTCCAAACAAACTTTTGTCGGGATCACTCCAATCACGCCCATAGGCACTTTATTAGAAATATCAGTATCTATATGTTCTTCTGTTAAAAGTACTCCAGGCTTTGTGGCATATACTCCGGCTACAAGATTTGAATATGGTTTTGAAGACTTTTCTACCGTTCTGTCTGAGTCTGTGGAAATAATTAAAATATCGCCGGCTTCATATTCGGAAAAATCGCCCTCTACATCAAATACCTCTGCGACGTCGGCACCACTATTTTGTGTGCCACCATTAAAAAATCCTCTTCCGGCTTTGTTGATACGGGCGACATTCGCGGAAGCGCTTTGGTATACGGCAATACTACCAGATGGTCCTTGATGATTAATAAGTAATCCGTTGCCAGTACCTACAGTGGTTATGTGTACTACCGGTTGGCCATTAGTACTGTTATAATTGGCAAATCTTCCTGCTTTACCAGTTCCAAAGTTGGGTATAAAGCCTGAAACTGCATTTCCACTTCCATCACACGATGCTTCAATACCGTCTCCGGTTCCTCCTGCATTTGCTGTGATTCCGTTTCCGGTTCCTTCCGTTAAGGCTAATATGGCAGGGCCGTTTCCGGAGGCATTTGATGAATAAAATAAGCCGGCATATCCTCCTGTTCCAGATGATACCCCGTAAATACCTGCTGTTCCAAAATTGGCAAACATTGAATTTACTTCACCTTTTACAGCCGAAGAAGTTCCTGTTGTTCGGTCAACTTTAAAATTTCCCGCAATTCCGTTTCCAACCGTGGTAACCGTGATTACATCACTTGTATTGGCTTCATTGAAGATATTAAATCTTCCTGCACGTCCTGTAGAAAAAGTTGGGACCCAGGCATAAAGAGCGTTTCCTGCACCATCAATATTAGTTTCTACACCGTTGCCGCCTTTACTTGCATTAGCGGTGATGGCATTTCCATTACCGTCTGTGATTGCTACTAATGCAGGCCCGTTTCCGGAAGTATTTGAAGCGTGAAATAATCCCGCAAAACCACCTGTTCCAGAAGATTTACCAAAAACTCCTGCAGCACCAAAATTTCCGAAGATGGTTTTAACTTCTCCTCTTACTGCAGCACCGACACTATTTGTATTGTTAACTAAGAAAGACGATGCATTTCCTTGTGTATTATCAGGGATATTTCCGTTACCATTGGTTTCCACCTCAAAAGCATTATTAATGGTGTTGGTGGCATTAAAGTTTTCAAAACGCCCAGCTCTTCCTGTACTGTTGTTTAATCCAACCTGCCCATAAACGCCGATACCTGTACCAGTTGTATTCGTTGCTACAAAACCCCTTACACCATAGCCTCCACCATCATTTCTTCCTACCACTGCACCTGCAATATCACTTGTGGTTCTTCCCACCACCGCTTCACCGCCACCATTATTATCACCGACAACGCCTGCGGAAGTTTGTGCAGAAGTAAGACCTTGAATGGCAAACCCGGCTCCTGTAGAACTTCTTACTCCAGCTCCGCTTCCTGTAGTCGTAACATTTACTACAGTTCCATTTCCTACAGAATTTACAACCAGAGCATTGTTGTTGTTTGCATTATTGAATATTGAAATATTTGCAGGAATACCGCTGTTACTTGTTGCGTTAAGACCTGTTCCTGTATTGCTGTTTGCATATACACCATAGCCTGCTCCGGAAGCATTTCCGTATACACCAAGTCCTGCAGGTGTTACACCATAAACACCCCATCCGCTTCCTGCATGGCTTCCGTAAACACCAACACCTAAACCTCCTGTACCATTATTAATTCCGCGAATACCTGAAGAAAATCCTCCGGGAGCAACATTACTTACAATACCTCTTACGGGAGCAGTATTTGAGGTTGCAGTATTGTTAATTCCTTCTATTGAAGTTCCGTCACCGTCATTGGTAAGTGAGAATAGGTTTCCCGAATTGTTAAAGGTGTTCACGTAAGGAATGACAAAAGCTCCGCCACTTACAGTTCCTGCTGATTTGGCAAACATAGCATAAGGAACACTTAATAGCTGACTTGTCCCTGTGATGGTATAATTGGTTCCACCGGCAAGATCGGTTTCGGTTTTTAGGTAGTAGCTTCCTGTTGACCAGTTAATTGCATTAAAGGTCCCAGTAAGCACAGTTCCGGAACCTATTTCCAATGTAACAAGTCCGTTTGTATTCGTATTCCCGGTAAGTCTTTCAGAATAAACAGCAGCTCCTGCAGGAGAACCTTGTAAAATACTTGCTTTAATTGCAATGCTTTGATTAGGCAAAACCTGTCCTACGGCATTCCGAATGATGGCTTGATAGCTCATTTTTTCAGGAACTTGTGCAAAGCCTATATGTAAACCCAGCACAATTCCCATCAGAAATAATATTTTTTTCATGGTTGTTATTTTTTAATGATTTTGAATGTTTTTAAGTTCTCTCCGTTTTGGTTAATCCTAATGATATACATTGCGGATGGGAGAAAGGAAAAATTAAATTCAGACTTAGACTGAATAATTTTATCTGTTTTAATAAGTTTTCCCTGAGCATCAAAAATTTGATATTCTGCACCTTTGTAATTGTTTGTTTTAAAATCTAGGTATAGATAATCTTTGAAAGGATTAGGGTAAAGTAAAATGTCTTTTTCAGTGGATGTTAGGGTTTCATTGATGGAGAGTGAGGTGATTTCGTAGACTTGTTGTACGCCTTCAGAAATGTCTCTATTGCTTCCTTTTACAAGATAGTCAATTTGCCCTACACTGTAAGAAACTGAGCCGTTGCCTCCTGTTGCATCTGCTCCTGTTGCCAAAACTGCTGCTTGTGCTTTCAACAGAAAAATGGGAACAAGAAGAAGTATGAAAAAGAAGCATTGAATAGATGTTCTTTCCATATAAAATAGTTTTGTGGTTATTTATAATAATTGATTTTGCCCAAAATTGAATAAAATTTTGGAACACTAAATTACCATATATTAAAGCCGGATATAAAAAAAATCGACCAACGGCTTGAATAATCGACTAACGACAAAATGAGAATAGAGAGCTAAGGCTGAAAAAAAGAAAGGTTTTCTTTGTAAGATCTACCAATAGGGAGTTTTATTTGATGAGTAAGTTCTACTTCATGAGTATTTTTACTTCTGATTAAATGGCGGGGAACAGCATAGCTTCTGTGAATCCTGATAAAGGAATTAAAAGCTGTTTTATGTAAAAGATTTCCGAGAGAATCAAGAATACAGTGTTTTTTTTCTGAAGTGACAATTCTTGTATAGTCTTTTAAGGCTTCCAGATAGAGAATGTCTGTAATATTTACCTGATAGATATTGGAACCTTCTTTGATTTTAATACTGTTCTCACCCACTAAAGCATCAAAGCATTCGCATTTTTCTTTCATTTTAATAAAATCGAAAAACTTTTGTATGGAATAATGAAAACGTTCTGTTTTCAGAGGTTTGAGGATGAAATCTAATGTGTCAATTTCAAAAGCTTTAATTGCAAGCTCAGAGTTGGAGCTTATGAAAATGCAGGCGGGTATTTTATGGGCTAATTCCCTGAATTCCAGTCCGTTCATTTCTTTGAGGTTGGTTTCGATGATAAGAAGATCTATCGGGAGATCAAGGTAAGGAATAGCCTTTTCTGCCGAATTAAAAGAAGCTATAATCTCAATATTTTCATATTGTTTCAGATGATGAAACAGAAACAGTATGTCCAGTTCATTATCATCAATAATCAGACATTTAATATTGGCAATCATGATTTTTGGAGTTAGTTTTTATGATTCTTAAATTCTATAATCAAACTAAAAATCACAGTATAAATATAGTAAATTTCTCTAAATCAGTAATATGCTTATTTTAAATTAATGTGGAAATAAAGGTCTCAAAGATTCATTTTGTTTTTTTTCTTAAAAAATGGTAACTTGTAAATCTCATAAACATAGATAGAATTTAATGCTAGAAAAGAAAGAACATAATTACGAAAAAGCAGTTTTGGTAGGAGTAGTGACTCAGCATCAGGATGAAGAAAAACTACAGGAATATATGGATGAGCTGGAGTTTTTAGCCTATACTGCAGGAGGCACAGTAGACAGACGCTTCACTCAAAAATTAACACAACCGGATTCCAAAACTTTTATTGGAAGTGGAAAAGCTCAGGAAATAAAAGAATATGTAAAGGAAAATGAAATAGGAACGGTTATTTTTGATGATGAATTATCTCCTTCACAGCTTAAGAACCTGGAAAGAGAAATCGAAGTCAAAATTTTAGATAGAACGAATCTCATTCTTGATATTTTTGCTCAGAGGGCACAAACTTCTTATGCCAGAACTCAGGTAGAATTGGCACAATATCAGTATCTTCTTCCTCGACTGACCAGAATGTGGACTCACTTGGAACGTCAGAAAGGGGGAATCGGAATGAGAGGTCCCGGTGAAACGGAAATTGAAACTGACAGACGTATCATTCGAGACAGGATTTCCTTATTAAAAGAGAAGCTGAGAACAATTGATAAGCAAATGGCAACCCAGCGAAACAATCGTGGGAAGGTTGTACGTGCAGCTTTGGTAGGATATACCAATGTCGGAAAATCTACTTTGATGAATGCTTTATCTAAGTCTGAGGTTTTTGCAGAAAATAAATTATTTGCAACACTGGATACTACAGTAAGAAAGGTTGTAATCGGAAACTTACCGTTTTTACTAACGGATACCGTAGGGTTTATCAGAAAATTACCGACGCAGCTTGTAGAATCATTCAAGTCTACACTGGATGAGGTAAGAGAAGCTGATCTATTGATTCATGTGGTGGATATTTCTCACGAAAGTTTTGAAGATCATATAGAATCGGTAAATCAGACATTAATGGAGATCAATGCCCATCAAAAGCCAATGATCATGGTTTTCAATAAAATTGATGGTTTCAGCTACGAGAAAAAAGATGAGGATGATCTGACCCCTTCAACCAAGAAAAATATTTCTTTAGATGAATGGAAAAACACCTGGATGGCAAAATCAAAATATCCGACGGTATTCATTTCGGCTTTAACAAAAGAAAATTTCCCGGAAATGAAAAAGATGATCTATGATGAGGTAATGAAAATTCACATTTCCAGATTCCCTTACAATGATTTCCTTTTTGAATATTTTGATAATGATGAGGAAGAAAACCAGCCTTAATGAAATATATTTTTCTCCTTTATTGCTTTCTCTTTTCGGTTTCAGGCTTTGGTCAGAAATCGAAAATTGATTTTAAAAGTATTGAGAAAAATAGTAAAGACTCTAAATCTCCCTACAATTACGAAAAACTTATTTTTAAATTCAAAGGATTACCCAAATCTGTAGATAGCATAGAGGCACAACGTCTTTATTACGGAAGAAATTTCAGAGATATTCTTTCGACAGATGATGAACGCTTTAAAAATCTGGCAGAAGCATTCAAAAATAAAGATTGGGAAAACAGTATTAGCCTGGGAAAAACACTTTATTACCAAGACCCTACTAATCTGGATGTCCTTCTTATTTTGCTTCGTTCTTATGATGCAAAGCAGGATGTGAACAACTTTGTCTATCATTTAAGTCAATTCAGGCTGTTGGCAGATGCAATAAAAAGCTCCGGAGATGGAAAAACGGAAAAAACCGCGTACAACGTCAATTCTATTGGTGATGAATATATTCTGTTGAACATGTTAAATATCGGGTTAGACTATACAAGAAGCTCAAAAGAAGTAAAAGGCGGAATGCTAGATATTTGGGAGAAAGAGGATAATAAAATATATATCAAAGTCCTGTATTTAGGGCATTAACTTAAAAATTAAAAAACACTTAGTGGAGTTATATTATTCATTTTCAGCTTTAATTGTTTTAGCATCTATATTTGCGTACCTTAACTACAGGTTTCTTAAACTCCCAAGCACAATTGGGATTATGGTGATTGCCATTGTAGTGTCTATCATATTGGTTTTCTTTGGGGAGAATTTTCTTCCGAGAACTTTCGGACATCTTAATAATCTGATGAACAGTATTGATTTCACAGAAGTTCTGATGGGGGCAATGCTTAATTTTCTTCTGTTTGCAGGAGGAATTCATATTAACATCAATGATTTGAAGGAACAGCTGCGACCTGTTGTGATATTTTCTACAGCCGGAGTGGTGATTTCGACATTCATTGTTGGTTTTGGAATGTTTTATCTGTTGCCTTTAGTAGGATTGCAAATGCCATTCATCTACTGCTTGGTTTTTGGAGCTTTAATTTCTCCTACTGATCCTGTAGCAGTGTTAAGTGTATTAAAACAGGCAAATGTTTCCAAGTCATTAGAAACTAAAGTAGCCGGAGAATCCCTTTTTAACGATGGTATGGCGGTCGTTGTTTTTACCGTAGTATTGCAATTGGCAGTCGGAAAAGAAGTCGATCTGGGCATCGAAAACATTGGACTTTTATTGATAAAAGAAGCCGGAGGTGGATTGCTTCTAGGTGTTTTACTGGGTTGGATAACTTCCAGATTAATGCGGGAAGTTGATGACTATATTATTTCCGTTTTAGTAACGCTTTCTGTGGTAATGGGAGGTTATCTTATTGCAAGGCAGATGCATATTTCCGGACCATTAACCATGGTTGCAGCAGGTTTGTTTATGGGTAATTTTAATGTGAAATTTAAAATGAAGTCCATAACGCAGGACTATTTAATTAAGTTTTGGGAGCTTATTGATGAAATTCTGAATGCCGTATTGTTCTTATTTATCGGTTTCGAACTCTTAATGATCAAAGATCTGAAACATTTTATGATTCCGGGGTTATTAGCTATTGTTGTAGTTTTGATTGCCAGGTTTATTTCCATTTGGGGTCCTACAAAATTTATGTCTTTGAGAACACGATTCAGTCCGCAAACGGTAAAAGTATTGGTTTGGGGAGGAATTCGTGGCGGGGTTTCCATTGCTTTGGCGATGTCTATCCCTAAAAGTGAATACAGCGAAATTATTTTAAGTATCACTTATTGTGTCGTTGTTTTCTCTATTATTGTTCAGGGACTTACGATTGCAAAAGTGGCTAATCCGAAAAAAATTGAGTCTGAAGAAAAAGAACAGGAAAGTATTGCTTTAGATGATTGATATTAATTGTTTGTAAATCAAATTTGAAAAATATTAAAAGTGAAAAAAATATTGATTTTGTTGTTTTTCTTAAATTCTGTTTTATTTTTCTCTCAGATTAATGTAGCAGAGATTACAAAAAACGTTACAGAAAATCCTCAGAAGTATTTCTATGAGTATTTGGAAGTTTTTATGGAAGATCCTTCAAAACTCTCTCAAGAAGAGATGAATCAGTTTTATTATGGGAGTCGTTTTGTTAAAACAGGATATAGTTTATCCAATTACAATAAGGATTATGATGAGATTTGGAAAATTGCTTCCAAAAAAAGGATGTCAAAAGTGAAAGCTCAAAAAATATTTGTTAAAGCAGAAGCTGCATATTATAAAAATCCATTAAATATGGAGATACTGGCTTCGATGGTGAACATATATAACGCGATTGATGAAAAAGGAAAAGCGGAAAAATGTGTATTGCAGAATAATAGAATCATTAAAACAATTGATGAAAGCGGAACAGGAAAAATTGATTTTCCAATCTGTGTAATTACGGCTGGAGATATGCTAACCTTTGCAAAGCCTATAATGATGAAAGGGAGTGATTTTAAACAAAAAGATATCAAAACTGATGATAACTGTATTCTGACAGAGTATTCTAATGGTGATGTGAGTTTATTCGTTAAATGTATTGGATGTTTTAATTTTTAATCATGGAGATCTGCAACCAAATTTTTGAATCATTAAATGTTTTATCCGTTCCTGAAAAAGTGGAATTTTTTCCAAAGTTTTTCAAAACAGGAAAAGGTGAGTATGGTGAAGGAGATTTGTTTTTAGGAGTAAAAGTTCCGGATCAGCGATTGGTGGCCAAAGAATACTATGCTAAAATTTCATTGGATGAATTAAGCACTCTTCTTTCATCAAAATATCATGAGCATCGCCTGACTGCTTTGTTTATGTTGATTTCTAAGTTTGAGAAAACAAAAGACAAAGCTGTAAAAGAGGAAATTGTTGAATTCTATTTAAACCATTTGCAGCATATCAATAATTGGGATCTTGTAGATTCTAGCTGTTATAAAATTCTAGGGAGATATGCTTTTGAAAATCAGAGAGAAGATTTATTGAGAAAGCTTGCTGTTTCCAGTGAAATGTGGCATAAAAGAATTGCGGTGGTAGGAACCATGCATTATGTAAAAAAAGGAGCTTATGAACTTACCAAAGAATTTGTAACCCTGAATTTAACACATCCCCACGATCTGATGCATAAAGCAAATGGATGGTTATTGAGAGAAATGGGACAGAAAAATGAGCAGGAATTGCTCAGTTACCTGAATCAATATTATAAAGAAATGCCACGAACATGTCTCCGGTATGCTATTGAAAAGCTGGATGAAGAGGTAAGGCAGGATTATTTAAAAGGCAGGATTTAAAAAAAATGAAACCAAATATGAAAAATTTTCTTAAACAGTTTTTTCTGTTGATACCATTATTATTTCTGACAAGCTGTTTTGATATTTTAGATAAAGTGAATGTAAAAGCTGATGGAAGTGGAGAATATACGGTCATTCTTAATGCCAGTAAAAGCAAAACACGATTGGCTTCCATCTCAAAAATGGAAACAATTAACGGTAAAAAAGTCCCTAAAAGATCGGAAATTGAAGCTAAAATCAATGAAGCGGCGAGAATTTTCAAAACAACTCCGGGAATATCCAATGTAAAAACCTCAATGGATTTTACTAATTATATCATTAAATTGAGCTGTAATTTCAAAAAAATCGAAAATATAAATGCCGGACTGGAGCAACTAAAGGCTAAAAATATTTTGGGAAAAATGATTCCTACGCAGATTTACAGTCAGAATCTTGAAAAGAAAGCATTCATTCGAAATAAGGTCAATACGTTCAAAAGTGATTATGACAAGATGAGTAAGGCAGATAAAGAAGTTTTTAATGACGCCAGATATACTTCCATCATGCAGTTTGAAAATACAATAAAGTCTCAGACCAACAATTCCTATTTGCTTTCACCCAATAAAAAAGCGGTAAAACTAGATGCAAATGTTTTAGATTTTATCTTTCAAAAAAAACAATTACAAAACACAATTCTCTTTCAATAAATTTTTCGATCAATGAAATCTATTTTACAAAAAACACAAATTATATTTTTACTTTTTGGGTGTACGCTCGCTTTTTCCCAACAGAAAATGAAACTGCCGAAAGATGCCCTTTTTTATATGGAAATCAATGGAAAGCAGCTTAGCCAAAAAGTAAATTGGCAGAAACTGAATCCTTTTTTGTTTGAAGTTACAAAAGAAGATAAAGAAAAACAACCATCATGGAGCGATTATTCTAAAACGGGGATTAAATATGACGCGGTGCAATATCATTATGCAAGCTTCAATGATTCTGTCAAAACATATAACGCTCATTTTATTTTAGACGACAAAGAGAAGTTTCTGGAATTTATCAATTCGTCTAAGAAAAACGGATTGGAAATTTCCAGGAAAAATAATTATTCCTATGTAAATCTTGATGATGATATGTTTGTAGCATGGAGCGGAGATCGCGCCGTTTTGAAAATGATAAGCTACACAAAACCGTATAAATCTGACTGGGATGAGGTAAGTATGGTAGATAGTACTGCAGTGGCTGTAGATAGTGCTGCTGTTGCAATAGACAGCGCGTATGTGGAAAAGCCATTTGATTATAAAGAAGAAATAAAATACCTGAAAGAAGATATTAAATATTTAAAGGAAGATATCAAGGAGCACAATGCTGAAATTGCAAGAAAACAAAAAGATATCAAATATCTTGAAAAGCATCACAAATATCCTGAAGAAAAGAAAGGATCTACAGATGAAAACTACTCAGGTCCGAAAGCTGAAGTTCTTCCTCCGGTTCAGGAAGAAGAGAGTGAAGAAGTAGCCGCAGATGATCTAGCCTATCAGAAAGAGCTTGATTCCATGAAAATAGAAGAATTTAAAATTGTAAAAAAACTGGCGGAAAGTGATTTTGATCAGTATTTCAATTCCAATCTGGAGCTTGATGTTCCCAAAGAAATGCTACGTTTCAGAGATTCCGGTTCAGATGTTTTTGTATACACAGATTACGGAAATATTGTGAGAAACGGGAATTATGGAAGAGTGATGAGTCGTTATGCATTCATTGGTCTGATTGAAAAAGCATATAATTCTAACTCTTCTTACAATCTGTATTTTGATAGGGATAAAGTAAGATTGGTCAATAGTTATCAGCATAAAGATGCGGATGTTCAGAAAAGTATAGCATCGGTGTATAAAGGCAAGAAAAATAAAAAACTTACTGCCCTTATCAACGATAAAAGTATCGGATATTACGCTGTAAATGTAGATGGAAGCAAATATTTTGACATGATGTACAGCCTGATGAAAGATGTGGAAGCAGGTGAGTATCAGAAAGAAATAGAGCTTGTAATGGAAACCATGAAGATTGTGTTGGATGAAGAAGCTATTGCTAAAATTGCTCCTGGAAACGGAATTTTTGTTTTAGATGAACTGAAATCGAAAACGGTAGAATACACAGACTTCGAATATGACGATGATTATAACGAAAAAGAAGTGAAAAAGACTAAGGAAGTCATGGTACCTAATTTTACCTTTGCTTTTGCTACAGAAAATGAAGGGTATTGGAATCGTGTTTTCAACCTGCTGACAACCAATAAAAATACGGCAAAGAAGTTCTCTAAAAAAGGAACATTTTATGAATTTAAAGAAGGTGAAAGTGACGGGTATTTTGATCAGCTGTTTTTTACCGTGAAAGACGGAATTGTTTATGTCACGTCTTCAACAGACAATATGTTATCTAAAAATAAGTCAGAAATTTCTGAAAAGTGGGCAAAAGATTCTGTTAAATATCCATTATCGGGAAGGTTTGATATCCAGAGACTCTTGACGGGACTTGAAAAAGAGTTCAAAAGTGCTTCAGAAAGAAAAACTTTAGATGTGGTAAGAAAAAATGTAGGGGAGGTCTATTTTAAAACCGAAGCAAAAGGGGAAAGAATTGAGACGGAAATTGACTATAAAATCAGAAACTCTTCAGAAAACAGCTTAATGTATTTCTTCGACCTGTTTGATGAAATATATAAGATCAAAGAATTGGATAAAAAATTGCCTGTTTTGTAATGAAGAAAAAGATTATTGTTTTAATTACATTTTTACTCCTCATAACCATATATTCTGTGTTTTATCACAAGGGAAGAGCAATAAAGTTCGTTCCTGAGAATGCGGATATTTTGGTACTGATTGATGTTAAAAAATGTACAAGACAATATATTTCAAACTTTATCATGCATCCTTCGCAGTGGTTTAGAGAAAGGAGAAATAGAAATACAGCCTCTATACAAGAATCGGGAGTGAAAATTCCCGATTTTTTACAGATTTTTCATATTACCAATACGAAATTTTCCGAATGGTACAGCGTGGTTGAGATTGAAGATGAACGAAAATTTTTAAACTATTTAAAACAGCAAAGGTTTATCCCTAAAGAAAAAAATACATTTCAAAAAGATCAGATATTTCTTACCATTGATGGTAAAAGATGTATCATTGGAACTTCTGATCTGGCTTTTAAAAGCATAAGCGATTCAATAAATTTAAAGAAAAAAGAATATCCGGTAAGTTCTTTTATTGATGGTAGTGCAGGAAGTATTTCATTTATTTCCGGACACCGAACCCGTACTTTTTCAATTGATTTACATGAGGATGATATTGAAATAAAAAAGGGAGTAAACGAGGAGGATTTTAATTTAATGATATCTAAGCTTCAACAAAACAGCAATTTTTTAGAAACAGAATTGGATGCTAAAAATATCAGAAATTTCACCTCGTTTTTCAATAAAACCATTGCAGGTTCTTCGCAAATTAACCATTTAAAGGCAAGTGCAGATTTAGAGCAGGTGAATGATACGATCATTACTTATGGCTACGATGATAATTTTAATGAGATTGAAAAAAAATCTTTCCGGAAAATCATTCAGCCTAATTATGTGATTGTCCTTCAGAGTACTAATCCTCAAAAAACCATGCAATATTTTCAAACTAAAAAATGGATCAATGCGCAAAATCAATTTACGGCGATTCCGTTTCAACCTAATTCGATTGAACAAAATAACCAGGGGTTTGAAATAAAATCAACTAGAAATATCATCCAGTTATCTCCAACATTAAACGGAAACTATATTTTTGTCAGAAATAATGAGATGTTATTATCTTCTGTTAAAACATTGTCTGCAACCGAAAGGAAATTTTTTTCAGGATTAGAGTACATTTTTTACGGGAATAAAGATGATGATTATTATATAAAACTGAAATTTAAAAAAGAGAAGTTACCATTAATTTTGAGGTGGTAAAAAATATATTTTAATAGTTGATTTATTGATGGATCATTCACAGGTTTTATTATTGAAGACCTTTACGCATTATTTTTTGCACCTTGTTTTTCCAGGTGCTATTGCGTTTGTTTTCTATCGTAAAGACTGGAAAAAAGTATACCTGATTCTATTGGCTACTATGCTTGTAGATCTGGATCACTTGTTTGCTGATCCTATTTTTGATCCTGACAGAGGAAGTATTGGCTTCCACTTTTTACATTCTTATTATGCAATTGCGGTTTATTTTCTGATGTTGTTTTTTAAAGGAAATATAAGAATTGTCGGGATCGGTCTTCTGTTTCATATGCTGACCGATTTTCAGGATTTTCATTGTTGGTGTCATTAAAATTGTAATATATTTATTAGGTATTTCAAAATTTATTGTTTTTTCGTATTTTGTAGACACTTATGAGATTCAAAGAATTACTACATTATACCTATATTTTTCCCATTCTTGCAGTCGGGTATTATTTTTCCGGATTGCTGGGACATGGGGTTCTCTATGATACAATTGGAGGTCTTTTGCTTATTGGTGCTGTTCTTTCAGCTGTGCATCATGCGGAAGTTGTTGCTCATAAAGTAGGGGAGCCATTTGGAACCATTATTTTGGCGCTTTGTATTACAATCATTGAGGTGGCTTTAATTATTTCTTTGATGGTTGCCGGAGGAGATCAGGCCATTACTTTGGCGAGAGACACTGTTTTTGCCGCGGTAATGCTTATTCTAAATGGTATTTTGGGGATTTGCATATTGGTGGGAGGAGTGAAGTATTATGAGCAGTTTTTTGCAAGAACTTCCGCGACAACCTATCTTGTAAGCATAGTTTCCATACTTGTGCTCACCTTGGTGCTGCCTAATTTCACTTCAAGTGTGAATGGTCCGTTTTATAATACAGCTCAGCTTACTTTTGTTTCCGTTGCCTGTCTGGTTATTTATGGTGTTTTTTTAATGGTGCAAACCGTAAGACACAGAAGCTATTTTATAATCCCCGAAGAACATTCTGAAGAGCACTATATTCCTTCGTTAGTTAAGACTTTGGTTAGCTTTGTATTTCTTGTGATCTGCTTGGCTATTGTCGTGATGATGGCAAAAGGTTTGTCTTCATCCATTGAAAATATGGTACAGAGTTTAGGAGCTCCAAAATCTTTAGTGGGAGTTATTATAGCTGCTGTTGTTTTACTCCCTGAAGGCGTTGCAGCAATCAGGGCGGCAAAAAGCAACCAGATTCAGTCGAGTTTAAATTTAGCTCTGGGTTCAGCTTTGGCGAGTATAGGTTTAACGATTCCTGCGGTTTCGGTAGTGTGTATCATGTATGATATTCCTTTGGTGCTGGGATTAGATAAAAAAGATATTATTTTACTGTCCCTGTCCGTATTTATTGTGATGCTGTCTCTAAGCAGGGGAAAAACAAATGTCCTTTACGGAACCGTTTTACTGGTAAATCTTGCAGCCTATATTTTTACAGTGATTGTTCCTTGATTTTATTAAAGCTTTCTCGCAATTTCCATTTTAAAAGCCATCAGTTTGGCTATATTTTGTGCCTTATAAATTGCTAAGTCTGCATTTTCCCCCGCGAAGTTTTCTTCAATAGTCTGGGTCCATAAACTAAGCCATTGCTCGAAATGCTCCTGTTCCATGGCTTTTATTTCGTTAACAGGGAAGTGTGCTCCCATCGGGTTGCCTTTATAGGTCATTTGCCCGAAAAGAATAGATTCCCAAAATGAATACATTTTAGGAAGATGCTTATCCCAGTCCACTTTTGCGATATCCGTGAAAAAAGATGCAATCTTCTCATCTTTAATTACTTTGGTGTAAAATGAATTGACAAGCTGTTCAATGTCTTCGCGGGTTTCCAATTTTTTCATATTTCAAATTTAGTTTAAAATCAATTTAAAAAATTCATTAATGAAGTTGATAAATTTCATGAAAACAATATTTTATCTTTGCAGAATATGAATGGGGGAACTTTTAATGAAGGTTAACCGTTAACAAAATCAAATTTAAAGAATGGCAAGAGGATTCGGGCAAAAAATCCGTCAGAAAAATACGGAAAACAGTGGCTTTGGAAACAATGCTTCCGGAAGGTTTATCAATAAAGATGGCTTTCCCAATGTCAAAAGGAAAGGAGTAAATGTTTTCAACAAACTCAGCTGGTATCATACCATGCTGAATCTGTCTTCATTCCGTTTCCTGTCTTATTTGGTGATTGCTTATATTGTGGTGAACCTTTGCTTTGCGTTTATCTATTATATGATAGGAGTAGAGCATCTTACGGGGATTGATAAAAGTGATCCGCTTAACGAATTTATTGATGTATTTTTCTTCAGTTCCCAGACTTTTACCACCGTTGGATACGGAAGAATTGCTCCGGTAGGTTTTATGGCGAGTTTGGTAGCTACTTTTGAAGCTTTTTTAGGATTGCTTACCTTTGCGATTGCGACAGGTTTATTTTACGGGAGATTCTCAAGACCCAGAGCTTATTTAAGATTTTCTGATGATGCTGTTATTGCTCCTTTTCAGGATAGAACTGCGTTGATGTTCAGGCTTGCTCCGTACAAAAATAATGCACTAACAGATGCGGATGTTATTGTTTCAACTGCAATTGAGGTAATAGAAAATGGGGTTCCAAAAAGTAATTTTTACAGACTGGAGATCCAGATGAGTAAAATCAATACGTTGGCATTGAACTGGACAATCGTACATAAAATTGATGAAAATTCCCCGTTTTTTGGTTTTACGGAAGAAGACTTTAAAAATACGGATATTGAGATTATTGTTCAGGTAAGAGCTTTCGATGAAGTCTTTTCTAATACGGTAGTTCAAAGGACTTCTTATGTGTCCGAAGAGATCATTTTTGGAGCTAAGTTTGTTCCCATGTACTCTCCGAGCAAAGACAATCTGTCAACCATACTTGATCTCGATAAAATAAACGAATATCAAAAAACAGAACTTCCGTCTACAATGGAAGTGCAACAATAATGAACTTGGATTTTTATAAAAAACAGGCGGCACAAAAGCAGAAAGAACATAAAAAATTTTTAGACGGATTAAAGAAAAAGCCGCCTAAGAACCTTGATTATATAGTTCAGGATATTCATGATGAAGTTTTTGAAAAAATAGACTGTTTACAATGTGCAAACTGCTGTAAAACAACAGGGCCGTTGTATACTGAAAAAGATATTGAACGTATTGCAAAGCATCTTAGGATGAAAACAGCAGATTTTGAAGCTAAATTTTTAAGGATAGATGAAGATAATGATAAAGTGCTTCAGAATCTTCCGTGCTTTTTTCTGAATGATGATAACACTTGCTCAATCTATGACGTACGACCGAAAGCTTGCCGTGAATATCCTCATACAGATCGAAAAAAGATCTACCAGATCAATAATCTGATGCTGAAAAACACGATTATTTGTCCTGCAGCCTATGAATTTGTAGAAAGCATGATGAAAAATATAAAGCAATAAATAAAAAAGCGTTGAAATATTTTCAACGCTTTCTCCTTTCACTTTTTACTTTTATCCCATTTATAATCCCGGGAACAGGGTATATCAAAAAAGGTCGGGAATATTCCCAACCTTTATTTATATTTTATACAACTCCTTGCGCTAGCATTGCTTCTGCTACTTTTACGAAGCCGGCAATATTTGCACCTTTCACGTAGTTTACATAACCATCTTCCTCTTTTCCGTAGTCTCTACAAGCTTTGTGAATTCCGATCATGATTTCTTTCAATCTTGCGTCTACCTCTTCAGAAGTCCAGTTTAGGCGGATTGAATTTTGTGTCATTTCAAGACCGGAAGTAGCAACACCCCCTGCGTTAGAAGCTTTTCCTGGAGAGAACAATACTTTGTTGTCCAGGAAATAGTTGATTGCATCCAGAGTTGAAGGCATATTAGCTGCTTCTGTTACACAAACACATCCGTTTCCTACCAATACTTTAGCATCTTCAAGATCCAGCTCGTTTTGAGTTGCAGAAGGGATGGCAACATCACACTTCACTTCCCAAGGACGTTTTCCAGCGAAGAATTCCGCAGTAGGATATCTCTTTACATAATCTTCAGCTCTGTTGTTTCCTGAAGATCTTAGTTCCAGTAAATAATCAATTTTGTCTCCGTCGATACCATCTTTATCATAGATATATCCATCTGGTCCGGAAATCGTTACTACCTTTCCTCCAAGTTCAGAGATTTTTTTGATAACTCCCCAAGCTACGTTCCCGAAACCTGAAACCGTTACGATTTTATCTTTGAAAGTTTGTCCGATCGTTTTAAGCATCTGCTCAGCAAAGTAAACAACTCCGTATCCAGTAGCTTCAGGACGGATTAATGAACCTCCATAAGCAAGACCTTTTCCTGTAAGTACTCCGGTAAACTCGTTTCTGATTTTTTTGTACTGTCCGAATAAATATCCGATTTCTCTGGCTCCAACACCGATATCTCCTGCAGGAACGTCAGTTTCAGGACCAATATGTTTGCATAGTTCTGTCATGAAAGCCTGGCAAAAACGCATTACTTCCATATCGGATTTCCCTTGTGGATCGAAGTCTGAACCACCTTTACCACCACCCATTGGAAGAGTAGTTAGTGAGTTTTTAAATACCTGCTCGAAAGCTAAAAATTTAAGAACTGAAAGGTTTACAGTCGGGTGAAAACGGATTCCTCCTTTATATGGTCCAATGGCAGAGTTCATTTGAATTCTGAAACCTCTGTTTACCTGGATTTCCCCTTTGTCATCAACCCATGGAACTCTGAAAATGATTATTCTTTCAGCTTCAGCCATTCTCTCAAGCAACTTCATCCCTGTATATTCCTTTTTAGTCATAATAAACGGAATTACAGTTACAGCAACTTCTTTTACAGCTTGTAAAAATTCTGGTTCATTAGGGTTTTTTGCTTCAATCTTAGCAATAAACTCTTGGATTTTCTGGTCAATATTATATTGTTCCATATATTAAGGTTGAATATTATTGCCAACAAATTTAATTTTTTTTTCAAGATTCACAATACCTAGTTTAAAGATTGTTAAAAATTTAATAATAATGTGCCGAAATATTATTAAAATGATAATTTTTGTTCAAATTTTATTAAAAATTAAATGTTATGTCTGAAATAATGCAATATTAAGAAATCATTAAATCTTAAATAGATACAAATTGTCTCCCGGAAAGTGATTTTACTTTCCCTAAAAGTTCTAACTCCAAAACAGTTGTCAAAATTTTATGCGTTGGTTGAGCTGTTTTTTCAGCTAAATCATCCAAAGAAATTTGTGGATGGGTGATAATAATTTTATAGATTGATTGTTGGCTATCAGTTAGTTGTGTTACTGTTTCGGCATGAGGGAATAACTCTTCTATTTTTTCTTTAGGACTGTTAAAACCTATTTGATTGATCAAGTCCTGGATGGTAGATATAGCAATGGCTTTATTCTGAAAAATAAGATGATTGCAACCTTGGCTGAATTTATCAGTAATTTTTCCGGGGAGTGCAAAAACGTCCCTATTATAATTGTTGGCAAAAGTCGCCGTGCTGATAGAACCTCCTCCAAAGGCTGTTTCTACAATAATAGTTGAATCAGATATTCCTGCGATAATACGATTCCTTTGGATGAAATTTTCTCTGTCGGGTTTTCTTGATGAATTAAATTCGGTAAAAAGAGCTCCGTTTTCCGAAAGGATTTTCTCAGAAAGGTTTTTATTGCCGGAAGGATATAAGGTGTGAAAACCATGAGCAAGGACAGCTATGGTAGGAATGTTTTGTCGGATAGATTCTGTATGCACCTCTTTGTCGGTGCCTAATGCTAATCCGCTTACAGAAATAAATTTATGTTTTTTGGATTCTTCAAAAAAAGTTTCAATAAAGCTTTTTCCATACGAAGTTATTTTTCGTGTACCCACAATACTTACAGGGTGCAGATCAGGATTAATATTTCCTTTTTGATAAAGGATTGCAGGTGTATCTTCACATTCTTTTAATAAAAAAGGAAGCTGACCGAGATGACGAAGATTGATTTGAATATTGTTGTTTTCACAGAAAATAATTTCCTGTTCGGCAAATTTGAGATATTTTTTATCGCCAATATCCGAGATTGTTTTTCTTCCGATCCCGGTTATTTTCTGGAGTTCTTTTGAAGAGGCCTTCCATACATTCTCAGCACTTCCAAAAGTATGGACAAGTTTATGAAAATTAATATCACCTATATTAGAGCATTCTCTAAGAGCGATAGAAAAAAGATTTTCTTCCGTATACATTTGTGTGTTATTTTATTCAAATGTAACAAATTATGAGTTATTTTTTTCTGATTTCTTCTAAATGTTCCCAAATGTCATCATTTTTTTTATAGGGTAAATCAAGAAAATCTTCAGGATGGGTTTCTTTATATTCCTGCCATAATTTATCATCTTTTTCGTTGTAGTAATTAGGAAATTCCCAAATGTATTTCTTTTTTTTGTCACCTACCTGTTTGAAGATATAGGCAAGAATTACTCCTACAATAGCCCCGGAAAGATGCGCCTGCCAGGAAATTTTGCTAGGCTCCTGAAGATTATAGAATAGTTCTTCGGGCACCATCCCCCAAATCAAACTACCATAGTATAGAACTACAAGAAGCGAAATGGTAAGCAGCTTCACGTTCCATTTAAATACACCACTGAAAAACAGGAAAAAAGCCAGAACATAGACAACTCCGCTGGCTCCGATCGTACAGGTGTACATATAATCTCCGGTCAGGATATCGATAGGGGGTAATATCCAAAGAAGCAAACCTGTGGAAATCCATCCTAAAAGGAAAACTTTGTTGGCTACCAAAGGATAAAACTGGTATAATAGAAACATTAAGATAGCAATAGGAATTGAATTCCCTATGATATGGTCTAAATTTCCGTGAAGTAAGGGAGAGGTTATAATTCCGACAAGTCCTTCCGGGAGAAGCGGAATGATTGCTCCGGTACAATTGGTAAAAAAGCCCAATGTTTGCAAAAGAAAGCCCAACCACATTGCGGATAGCATGAGCAGGGGATTTATAATTGCTTTTTTGTGAATGATATTCTTGAACATACTAAATGACTGTCAAATAAAAAGCCATTAATAAATTTCGGAAATTTTGGCGAAAAACGTTATTTATCTTTTTTTATTTTGACAAAAGAGGTTGGTTTTTTACTTTTATAAAAAAAATTGTCATTTATTTTATTTAAGATTCAATAATTTTAAGATGATCTTAGTCTTTGGTTATTGTAACGAAGTAGAAATGTGTTTAATATGAGAAGAGTTTTGGCAGGAATTTCTGTTTTGACGGGAATATCAATTGCAGCGCAGGAAATTAAAGAAGTAAAGGAAGAACTACCGGTTGTCGATACAGTGAAAGCATGGTCTATTAATGGACAAAATACACTGATGCTGAATCAGGCTGCTTTTTCGAACTGGGTTGGTGGAGGAGCTAATAATGTAGGTTGGCTTGCCGGTGCAAATTATAATATTACTTATGAAAAAGATAAAGTTTTGTGGGAAAATATTATTATTTTAGGATTTGGACAAAATAATACAAAAGGAATCGGAACCAGAAAAACACAGGATGTTGTGAACATTTCCACAAATTACGGGAGAGAATTTGCCGAACATTGGTACTTTTCAGGAGGGGCAAGTTTACAGACTCAGTTTGCATCAGGTTATGAAGACGGAAATAATCCTGCGGCGGCTAAGATTTCAAGTTTTATGGCTCCTGGATACATCAATGTAGGAGCGGGTATTACGTATAGACCCAATGATAATCTTACTGTAACGCTTCGTCCTACCAATGCGAGATGGACGTTGGTTTTAGACCCTGATCTTCAGTATTCAGGTACTTATGGTTTGAAAAACGATGGAGATTCATGTTTGTTTCAGTTCGGTTTCTTAGGCTCAGCGATTTACAAATTAAAGGTCATGGAAAACATTAATTTGGTAAATACGGGCTCTGTATTTTCAAATTATCTGGATCATCCGACAAGACTTGTTCTTTCGTATAATGGAGTATTAAATATGAAAATTAATAAATATATTTCAGCAAATGTAAGTTTAGATTTGTTGTATGATCATAATCAAATTCAAAAAACACAGATGAAACAGACTTTGGGGATTGGTTTTGCTTATAATATTGAGAAAGGAAAAAAACGATCGGATAAAAACTTTAACCGCTCTTGGAAAAATAATTAAAAGCTATAATAAAAAAACCTGTCATAAAGACAGGTTTTATATTTTGCGTAATAAGGAATTCTTATTCTGCTGCAGTTTCTTCTGCTGCTGGAGCTGCTTCTTCTTCTGCTACAACTTCTTCTTCATCTTCATCATCCATAGCTGCTGCACCACCTTTCATTGCATTTCTAGACATCTTAACAGCTACAACAACTGCATTGTCCGGGTGCATGAAAGAATATCCTTCAGGCTTAAGACCTCCTACATAGATTTTGTTACCAATTCTTAAAGGAGTAACATCTACAACTACCTCATCAGGTAAGTTTGCAGGAATAGCTTTTACTTTTAATTTTCTGAAAGACTGACGTAAAACACCACCAGCTACAACACCTTTTGAACGTCCAGTAATTCTTACAGGAACTTCCATGATAACTGGCTTATCGTCAGCTAATTGATAAAAGTCTGCGTGAAGAATTTTGTCAGTAATTGGGTGGAACTGAATATCCTGAAGAACAGCCGGAATTGTTTGTCCGTCAACCTCAATAGATACCGTGTGTGCTTCAGGAGTATATACCAAACCTTTGAACGCTTTCTCTTCTGCAGAGAAGTTCAATGGCTCACCACCTCCGTAAACAACACAAGGAACTAATTCAGCATCACGTAAAGCTTTTGTAGACTTTTTGCCCACGCTTTCTCTTTTTGTACCTTGAATTGTAATAGATTTCATTTATAAAAATTTAAAAAATTGTTTCTTTTTATGATTTGCAAGTGCTTGATTATTAATTAAATAATAAACTTGCTGCTAATTGATTGGTGCTCGTGAACCATCTTCATAACATCTGCAAATAACGGGGCGCAAGATAGCACTTTTATTTTAGATGACAAATTATTTTTAACAGGAATTGAGTCAGTTACAATAACTTCCAACAATTTTGAGTTTTCGATATTCTCGTAAGCTTTTCCGGAAAGTACTCCATGAGTGGCCATTGCTCTTACGGATTTTGCTCCTTTTTCGATAAGGATATCTGCAGCTTTGCAAAGCGTTCCCGCGGTATCAATCATATCATCGATAAGAATAACGTTCTTTCCTTCTACATCTCCGATAAGGAACATTTCTTCTACAACATTTGCCTTCTTTCTTTCTTTGTAAGCAATTACTACTTCGGCACCTAAATGTCCGGCGTAGTTTTTAGCTCTTTTTGCACCACCCATGTCGGGAGAAGCAATCGTAAGATCCTCTAAATTCAGATCTCTGATATAATCTACGAAAATTGTAGAAGCATATAAGTGATCCACAGGAATTTCAAAGAATCCTTGAATCTGATCTGCGTGAAGATCCATCGTCATTACTCTCGTTGCTCCTGCAGCTGTTAAAAGATTTGCTACCAATTTTGCACCGATAGGAGCTCTTGGTTTGTCTTTTCTGTCCTGTCTTGCAAGTCCGAAGTAAGGAAGTACTACTGTAATGCTCTTAGCAGAAGCTCTTTTTGCAGCATCAATCATCAAAAGAAGTTCTAAAAGATTGTCTGCTGGGGGGAATGTAGATCCAATTAAGAAAACTCTTCCTCCTCTTACAGATTCGTCCAAAACAGGTTCGAATTCCCCATCACTGAACTCCTGGAAGTTGATTTTTCCTAATTCCTGCCCATAATGCTGGGCAATTTTTTCTGCCAAGTCCTTACTCGTCCTTGTAGAAAATAGATAACTTAACTGATCGGCCATTTTTACTTTTTAAAGATTTTGCAAATTTAAAAAAAAACCACAAGATTTACTCCTGTGGCTTCTAAGTTTTTATTTTACCAATTATTATGGGAATTTTACTCCCGAATATTTGTTGGGATCTACTTGTGGAAGAGTAGATTTGTATTTAGCATTGATAGCCTTGATAAATTCATTTGCTACAATGGCGTATCCTCTACCTGTTAGGTGAACTCCGTCCAATGAGAAAGTTCCTCCGGTTACAAATGTTGCCGTGTACTTAACTCCGTTCCAGGCAATCCCAGATTTAGAGTTAAGGTCTATCATTTTTGCATTCATATCAACAAATGCTAAATTTTTGGAATCCGCCACACTTTTTATAGTAGCGTTAAATGCTGCTGTAGCTGTTAAAACTTCTTCAACTTCTCCGTTCACATTATTGAATTTACCTCTTAATACGTGTTTGTCTTCTAAAGGATAAGTTGTTCCATATTTATCAAAAGGAGCGATGGCTAAAGGAGAGCTTGGCGTAGTTCCTAAAACACTGCTTGTAGTGAGAGGAATTAAGTCTTGAGCGGTGCTGTGTCTTGCCTGCCCATATAGTTGTCCCATTAAACCAGCCTGTTGAACGGGAACTCCAGCAGTAATTAATGCTCCTGTTATTTGCGCTGACAAGTTTGTTAAAGTTTCATCTTTTAGTAAAACAAGATTCCCTTGGGTTTTTGATAGGAGCTGAATTCTGCTTCCTTGTCCTAGTCCTGTTAAAATTTGTTTTAGCGGTCCAAAAACCTGTGTATTAAGAGCATCTATATTAGCGTCTTGGTTAGATGGGCTTCCTGCTGGTGCCGTATTAAATCTTTCAGGTGGGATAGGGTTATAAGGAACTCTGGTGAAAAACGGAATTGAAGTTACATTGGGGATATTGGCTACAATTCCTTTTCTTGTAGTCCCGCTTGGGAATAATGTATTCACTAATGCAGTATAAGTGGAGTTGAAGCCTACTCCTATAGTTCCATCTACTGGTGTTATAGGGTTGCTTCCGTCTCCTCCGCTTGTTGCATACCCTAGAACATCATTGTTTCCAATCCATAATGATAAAAAGGTTGGGTTTTGAGCTAAGGCATCAGCAACAACTGATGTGGAAGATGATGAGGCAAATCTAACGAAATAAGGATTTGCTGTTGCGGGCAGTCCTGCCGGGTTACCATATCCGGGTGCCAATAAATGAGCAACTTTAGCTCCCGGTACTCCCATATTCTGATAAGGTCCCGTGCTGTAAATGTTTGCTAGCGTAGTAGTTCCGGTGCCCGGAGCATCAACTGGGGCTAATGAACCGGCAACAACAGCTAGTATTTTTTTATTGGGTATACCAGCTGACGGAATTCCTCCAAGATTATCGGCCATTAGGGGTTGCTTGAACTCACCTCCTCCGGCTAATTTCATTTGTTGGGCAATCATTGAAGGATAAGATTCATTTTGCCCGTCAATATATAAGGCGTTATCTCTATATCCTGATGTTAATGAATTTCCTAAGGAAATATATTTGGAAAAATTCGCTTCTCCAGCTGTAACTGGAATATCTTGTACATCTGTATCAAAATCATCCTCGCAGCTTGCTGTAAAAAGAAGTGCAGAAATAGCGATTGTAGAAATTATAATTTTTTTCATAGTCTTTCAATTAAAATGGGTTATAAGATAAACCTAGACCTAAATAGAATGCAGTAGCTTTTGCTTGTCCGTAGAAGCCAAGATTAGCATTGTTTACATCTCTTGACTGTGGCATTGCATAACCTCCTGCAACATCAACTCCGAATTGTTTTAATTTGAATCCAACCCCTCCTGTTACAACAAAAGTGTTGAATGAAGGCGTTTCCGGAATGAAGTGATCGTCAGTATAAGGAGATTCATCATAGTATGCTCCTAGACGGCCATAGATCATATTGGTGAAAGCATACTGAGTTCCTAATCTGAATGTTTTGGAATTTCTGAAATTTTTAGGAGAAACTGAGATTGTTGGATCGGCTTGGTTTCCAATTGGAGCCGTTGCGAAATCCAAGGTCAGCTGGTTGTATCTTTCCCATCCGTGATAATTAAAGTCTGCAGAAACCAGCCATTTCGGAGTGATTTTATAAGTTAAACCTATTGTATACTCTTCTACTAAAGGTAAAGTTGCGGTAAAATTATCTGTCCCCTTTGCAGCATCTAGCCCTAGCAAAGGATATATGGAAGCGGAAGGAAATTTAAAGGTAGCTGTTCCGTTTTTAGCCTTCATATCTATTGCAGAACGGTAAGCAATACTTACGTCCAACTTAGGATCAGGTCTGAAATAAAAACCGAATCCGAAACCATGTCCGCTTGCTTTTTCATCCTTAATATTAAGTTGACCGCCGAATTGGGTGATGGCCTTATCCCAGTCTACCTTTCCTTTTGCATAAATATAGCTCGCTCCAAAAGCTAACCAGTCATTGAATTTATATGAAACCATAGGTTGAAAATAGAAGCTCTTCAGCTCAAGCTTTTGAACCATTTCTTTTCCTTCCCAGTCATTGGGCCACTCGATAGTACTTCCAAAAGGAGTTGTGAAACTAAAACCTACGGATAGTTTTTCTATGGGTTTATAAGTGATAGCAGCATAAAGGGGTGTTCCCATTGGGTTGTCCGTTTGTGTACTTTGCAATGTATTCAGATTTTGAAAAGTCACTTTGTTACTTGCTGCAAATGCTCCGGCAACTATACTTAGCTTGGAAGGAATAAAAGACATTCCTGCAGGATTGAAAAATGCAACACTTGCATCTTCAGCATGAGCACTGGTGTGTGCCATTGCCAATTGTTTTACCCCCTGCAAAGAAACTCTAAAACCTCCTGCATAGGATAGAACACCTGCCAATAAAGCGGTTGATACTAATATTTTTTTCATAGACTATTATTATATAACCCAAATATAAAATTATTTTAATTAAGGCTGTTAATATTTCTTAATTATTTAAACAATATGCCAAAAGAAAACTATGTTTAAAATAATATGTGTCGCTTAATGATGTACAATCTTTTGCTTTTTAGTACTTTGCGTACGATTTTTCTTTTTAAGTTAAATTAAGTTTAAAATTAAACAAATACTGATTTTAATATTTAGTATTTTTAGAATCGGATAAAAATAAAAATCTATAAATTTGCAAGAATAAATAATTGTTATATGAGTTGTGGATGTAAAACATCCGGCGATTCTGCACATTCGTGTGGTCCTAAAAAAACAGCGAATGGTTGTGAAAATGTAAATACCTGTGGTAATAGTTATAAATTAAGTGTTTTCGATTGGTTATCTAATATACAAAATCCGGCATCTAACAGGTTTGATTTTGTTGAAGTTAGATTTAAAAATGATAGAAAATCGTTTTATAAAAATGTAAATAATATTCCTTTACATATAGGTAGCGTAGTAACAGTAGAATCTAGTCCCGGACATGATATTGGTGTGGTAAGTCTCACCGGAGAATTGGTTAAGATTCAGATGAAAAAGAAAAAATTTTCTGAAGAATCTGCCCTTAAAATATACAGGCAGTCAAACCAAAAAGATATTGAAGTTTGGCAGGAAGTCAGAAAAAAAGAAGATAACGTAAAGATAGAAGCAAGAAAGATCGCTCAGAGGCTGGGACTTGAAATGAAAGTCACAGATGTTGAGTATCAGGGAGATGCTTCAAAAGTTACTTTCTATTATACTGCAGACAACAGGATCGATTTCAGACAGCTGATTAAAGATTATGCAGGTGCTTTCAGAACTAAAATCGATATGAAGCAGATTGGTTTCAGACAGGAGGCTGCAAAAGTAGGAGGAATCGGATCATGTGGAAGAGAACTTTGCTGCTCAACTTGGCTGACTGATTTTAGATCTGTAAATACGAATGTTGCCAGATATCAGCAGCTTAGTATTAATCCTCAAAAGTTGGCAGGACAGTGTGGAAAATTAAAATGCTGTTTGAATTATGAGCTGGATAGCTATCTGGATGCATTAAGTAATTTCCCATCTTCATCTACGACATTAGATACAGAGAAAGGAAGAGCATTTTGTATTAAAATTGATGTTTTCAAAAAGAAAATGTGGTTTGCCTATGTTGAAAACTCTATCGCCTGGTATGATTTCGACATCGATTTGGTGAAAAAATTAATCTCTAAAAATAAAAGAGGTGAAAAAACATTGCCGCTTGAAGATCTGAAAGAACCGGAAACTTCAATAAAGACTATTGATTTAATCCAGGAAAACAATGTAGACCGATTCGAAAAGAAAAACAGAGGCAACAACAGACATAAAAACCAGAACCGTCCAAATAATAATCAAAACCAAAATCAGCAAGGTCAAGGTCAGAAAAGACCGAATAACAAGCCTGAAAGGCAAGACCGTTCTGAAAGAGTTGAAAGACCTGAAAAACAACAGAATCCGAGTGCGAACAACCAATCTAGGCAGCAAAAAAATCAACAGCCTAAACCTCAGTTGGAAAAAGTAACGGCACCTAATTCTGATGCAGAGAAAAAGCCGAATCCGAATAAGAAAAAATTCAAAAAGAAATTTCCTCCCAAAAAAGATGACAATGCGTAAAATTTTAGGATTATTAACTTTTATCTTTTTATTTAGCTGTAAATCTTCTGGTGAAGAGGTTGTCATGAATTCTGTCAATAACAAATGGGACAAAAAGCAGGAACAAAAATTTAATCTGGAAATTTCAGATCCGCAAAATCCTAAAAATATTATTTTTGTTGTAAGGAATAATAATGATTATCCCTATAGCAATATCAGATTTATTGTGAATTTTACCAATCTTCAGAACAAGAAAAAAGATGTAGATACGTTGAATTATGTACTGGCAAAACCAAACGGAGAATGGCTTGGTACAGGTTTTGGTGATACGAAGGAAACTTTTTTTCAATATAAACTGAACTATAAGTTCCCGGAAAAAGGGAAATATGAAGTTGGAGTGATTCAGGCGATGAGAAATGATAATCTCCCTGGAATAGAAGATATCGGAGTGAAAATAGAAACGGCTAAACCGTAACCATACATGGAAGAAAATAAACAAAATAATGGAAGTAAAGGAAAAACTTTTCCTCTTCCGCCTAAAAAAAAGAAAGATACTACCTGGAAAAAATGGGTGAAAGTAATCTGGATAGGATTTATTGTCGTTGTTTTAGGAATATCAGGGCTTTTCTTTGCTGTATCTCAAGGCTTTTTGGGAGAAATGCCGGATGTAAAGGAGCTTGAAAATCCTAATATCTATGTAGCCTCTGAAATTATTTCTTCAGACGGAGTTGTTTTAGGCAAATTTGAAAAAGAAAAAACACAGCCCGTTTTTTATAAAGACCTTCCTCCTTATCTGGTGTATGCTTTACAGGCAAAAGAAGATGAACGTTTCAAAGAACACTCAGGGATTGATTTAAAATCCATTTTAAGAGCTGTAAGATATGGAGGTGACAGAGGTGGGGGTTCTACAATTACTCAGCAGTTGGCTAAACTTCTATTTACAAAAGAGCCTTCTAGAAATCCAGTATTAAGGGCTATTCAAAAACTGAAAGAATGGGTAGTTGCGGTAAGCTTAGAAAAAAGATATACCAAAGAAGAGATTGTTACCTTATATTTCAATAAGTTTGACTTCTTGTATAATGCGAACGGGGTTGAAATGGCTTCAAAAGTTTATTTTAATAAAAAAACTTCTGAACTTACATTGCCGGAAGCTGCTGTTTTTGTTGCGATGTTGGAAGCACCAAAGGCAAATAATCCAATGAAAAACCCTGAAAGAGCAAAGAGAAGAAGAGATGTAGTGCTTTCTCAGATGTTAGAGACAGGGTATATCGACAAAGAAACTTATGATAAAGCAGTAGGAACTCCTATTACAGTTGACTTTCATCCTATCAAAGATATTACAGAAGGGTATTCTGCTTATTATAAGCATTATCTGAGAAAAGAAATTGATAAATATCTGGACGATTACGAAAAGGAAACAGGTAAAAAGCTTAATCTGTATAAAGATGGTCTGAAAATATATGTTACCCTTGATTCTAAAATGCAAAAATATGCCGAAGAATCAATTAAGGAGCACTTAACTGATCTTCAGAAAAGATTTGATGCAGAGCAGAGAGGGAGAAAAGACAGACCTTTCTATTATCTTAATAGCACGCAGATTAATAATTTGATGGTTCAGGCAATGAAAAGAACCGGAAGATATAAGCTGTTGAAAGAAGATGGCCTTTCTGATGAAGCGATCATTGAAGAATTTAAAAAACCGGTGAAAACTTCTCGTTTTACGTGGGCGGGTGAAGAAGAAGTAGAAATGTCTCCGTGGGATTCTATCAAATGGCATAAGCAAATTGCTCAGGCAGGTCTAATGTCAGTAGTTCCGGGAACGGGAGAAATTAAAGCCTGGGTAGGAGGTATTGATTGGCAGCATTTCCAATATGATCATATTAAACAGGGAAAGAGACAGGTAGGATCTACATTTAAGCCTTTCGTGTATGCAACTGCAATTATGAAATTAGGTTTAACGCCATGTTCTACGATTTCTAATGCGAGTTTCAATAAAGGAACTTACCATGTTCCGGGAAGAGGAGGAATGTTGACCTTGAAAGATGCTTTGGCGCATTCTCAAAACCCGGTTGCCTTACGTTTAGCTGAAATGACAGGAACGCAAAGTGTAATACAAACAGCAAGAGACTTAGGGGTTACTGAAGAAATCTCAACCAGTCTGCCAATGGCATTAGGAGCTTCGGATATTACCATTTACGAAATGGTAGGAGCATACAGTACTTTCGCCAATTACGGGAACTATAATAAGCCGGAAATGATCTGGAGAATAGAGGATGCGAACGGTAGAGTAATAAAAGAAGTAAATGTAGAGCCTAAAGAAGTCATGAATCCTCTTTATGCATATACAATGATTGAGTTGATGAAAGGGGTAGCGCAGTATGGAACGGCTTCAGGAGAATTAGGTAGAAAAGGAATTTCGAAAGATGTGGAAATTGCCGGAAAAACGGGAACGACTCAGAATAACTCCGATGGTTGGTTTATGGGAATTACTCCAAAGCTGGCAACAGGAGCTTGGGTAGGCTGGGAAGACAGAGCTACGCACTTCTTTGGAACAGGAGAAGGACAAGGAGCAAAAATGGCTTTACCTATTTGGGCGATTTATATGAAGAAAGTATGGGCGGATAAAAGCTTAGGAATTTCCACTCAGGATAAATTTGTAAAACCTTCAGAATGGAAAGACGGATGCTCTAATCTGAAAGGACTCGGCAGCGGATATGGTGATGACGGAGGACTACAAACCTTGGATGAAATTAAAAATCCTAAACCTGCGGAACCTTCCCCCAAAAAGAATCCTGAAAAGAAAGATGAGAATGTAAATGACAATCTGAACAAAGGAGACGAAATTGATTTCAATAATAAATAATTTAGATAGAGCCTTCCAGAAATGGGAGGCTTTTTTGTAAGCAAATTAATATCTTTGATACATGAATCTTATCGATATAAAACAACCATTTACCGAGATTTTCCCCGGTGATTTTTCAGGAAATCCAATGCAGAGAATGACTCCTAAGGTGTTGTTCTCAACAGTTGTTCCTGTAGAATTTAAAAAACCTGAACTTATTATTTTTAATGAGAAGCTTTCGGAAGAAATAGGATTGGGAAATTATGAAGAAAAGGATCTCGGTTTTTTGGTCGGAAATCATTTGCCGGATAATGTTAAACCGTATTCAACTGCTTATGCAGGACATCAGTTTGGGAACTGGGCAGGACAATTGGGAGACGGCAGAGCAATTTTTGCCGGAGAAATAGAAAATAAGTCAGGAGAAAAAAACGAAATACAGTGGAAAGGAGCCGGAGCAACGCCTTATTCAAGACATGCAGATGGAAGAGCGGTACTCAGATCCTCGGTTCGGGAATATCTCATGAGTGAAGCAATGCATCATTTGGGGGTTCCTACGACAAGAGCATTAAGTTTAAGCCTTACGGGAGAAAAGGTAGTAAGAGATATTTTATATAGTGGAAATCCGCAGGAAGAAAAAGGAGCAGTGGTTGTTAGGACCGCAGAAAGTTTTCTGAGATTCGGTCACTTTGAGCTCATGTCTGCACAACAAGAATATAATACATTACAGGATCTTCTGGATTTTACAGTGGAGAATTATTTTCCGGAAATTCAGTCAGAAGGAAATCAAAAATATAAAGACTTTTTTGAAAATGTAGCAGAAAGAACTGCTGATCTTATGATAGATTGGTTTAGGGTAGGTTTTGTACATGGGGTGATGAATACAGATAATATGTCGATCCTTGGGCTTACTATAGATTATGGTCCGTTCTCAATGATGGATGAATATGATCTGAATTTCACTTCCAATACAACAGATCTGCCCGGAAGAAGATATGCATTCGGAAAACAGGGGCAGATTGCTCAATGGAATCTTTGGCAATTGGCAAATGCTCTTCACCCTATTATAAAAGATGAGAAGTTTTTAGAAGATAGCCTGAATAAATTCGGAGATTACTTCTGGAAAAAGCACGACATAATGCTGTGCAATAAATTTGGATTTGACCAATTATCAGAGAACGATGAAGAGTTTTTTGTTAACTGGCAAGGTTTAATGCAGGAATTCCAGCTCGATTATACGTTATTCTTTAATCTATTGGAAAAAATAGAGGGAAATTCTGACTTGAAAACTGAATTTGAGAAAATAGCTTATGTTTCATTAGATGATAAAGCTTTGTCAAAGATTAAAGATTTTATCAGTCAATACGAATTAAGGCTTGATAAAAACAAAATTTCAAAAAAAGAATCTTTAGAGCTAATGCAAAAAAATAACCCGAAATTCACATTGAGAAACTATCTTCTCTATGAATGTATTGAAGAAATTGAAAACGGAAAAACAATTTTGCTCGAAAAATTAATCACAGCATTGGAAAGTCCTTATGAAGAAAAATTTCCTGAATTTTCGGTGAAAAGACCGGCAAAATATGATGATGTGTCGGGATGTTCTATGTTGTCCTGTAGCTCTTAATAATAAGACTTATAAAGTTTACCAGGTTTAAATTAGTGAGAATATAAAAATAGTTAGTCAATTCACATTGCGTTTTTTTATTTTTGCAAAAATTTTAACAGTGTCCATACAATCAAAGCTTTATAGTTTTTTTAAAATAGTTTTCCCTTCTTCATATGTAGAACTTGGTATTTTTCTTTTTTTTCTGTGTGTTTATGGGGTTTTAGGATCTTATATAGCTGTGAATTATACAATTATTTTTGATGATAGAATTCCCTGGGATGCTTATTTTAGTTTTGACAATCGCTCGATCGTAATGACGGGAGGAAGTTTTGAACGACATCCTTTGTCTTATTATTTTTTTAATTGGATTCGTGAGCTGGCTTTTCTCTTCTCTGATGGAAAGAAAGATGATACCTTCAGATTGGTTTTAGCTTGGATGAGTAATCTGATGGTCAGTTTAAGCATTGTGCAGATCTTCAAATATTTAAAAAATATTATTGAACTGCAGTTAATAATCAGTCTTTTACTGATTGTTTTCTTTTCTGTTTTTTCTACACCTATTCTGCTTTCCTTTACTCCTGAAAATTTCACTTACACACTGTTTTTACTGATGCTATTCAATTATTATGCAGCTGTAAGGCTTAAAAATGATAAAAAAATCTCTCCTTTGGCACTTGTTACGGCTGGTGCTACTATTGGAGGGCTTACAATTACCAATCTGGTAAAAGTTTTTATCCCTGTTTTTTTTGAAAAGGACCTTTTTAAAAACTGGAAAAAGCTTTTGGATGCATTCATAAGAGGAGCGATCACGGTAATTTGTTTTGTTCTGCTTTATCTGAACAGAATTGAATTTAAGTATGAGAATATTTTTTCTAAGACCAGCAGTCAGTATGAAAAGTTTTCAAATGCAGAGCCAGCTTCGGTTTGGGATATGATCGTTTCTTTTTTCTTCGGAGGAAATATGCTTTTCCCAAGTTTTATGATCAGAGACAAACACAATATGAAAGGTTTTCACTACAAGGGATTGTTTATGGAAGTGTATTCGTCTCCATTATCATACTTATTTGTTTTTATTGTATTGGGACTTCTTGTCTGGAGCTATTATAAAAACTTTAAAAACAAACTGGTTCAGGTTATTGTAATTTCTTTTGTAGTAGACATTATCATACATTGTTTTATGAGGTTTGGGCTCCATACATCATACATTTATGGAGGACACTTTGTTTTTGTCTACGTTTTACTGTTAGGATGGCTTTTCTATGCCTATAAATCTTCACCAAAAATGATTTCGTTCCTGACAGCAATAGTGAGTTTGCTGTTGGTTTATTTAGGGTGCAATAATTATCTGAGAATGGAAGAGTTCTTTGATTTTCTGAATAAGTTTTATCAATAAAAAAGCTGAGAATTTTCTCAGCTTTTTAGTTTGTATTTTTTCATTATTTTGCTTCTGCACAGAAAATTCTGTATTGTACAGCAACGGCAGATTTGAAATATTCTCGTATTTTAGAAAGATCAGAAGCTGCACTTTGCTTGCTGAAATAGCTTCCTGCTAAAATTTTGTAATTAGGCCGTAAAGAAGCATCCGTTTCCACTTTTAGATTTGGAAATCTTTTTCTAAAGTAAGTTTTGATTTCGTTAGCTTCATCATTGCTTTTTACTGTTGTGATTTGTATTTTGTACCCTAAGATTCTAGGATTCTTTCTACAGATTTCAGCGTTGGTCAGTTCTCTGTTCGGAACTAAAATTTTTGTTGGTCTCGAAGGAGTATCATCGTCTACGATGTTAGAAGATTTGCCGTAAGAAACTTTAGAACATTTGTCTTCCAGACTAGTCAAAGCATCATTTACGCGGGGGTCCATGCTTATAATAAGCTCTGTACCGGATAAAGTATCTTTTTTTACAACCTGTTGTGCATCAATATTATAAAAACTCAGTAGCGATAATATCGAAAATAATTTTATCAAATTTTTCATTTAAAAGTTGTTTCAGCAAATTTATACAAATAAAAAATTATACCAAACTGAGTTATTTAGAATCAATACAAATTAAACTGAAATGATATTTTCCCCTTTCTATATGCCGTTAAATTTCTGTTAAATATATTATTTTTGCGGAATTGATTGAATGTTCAATATTTTACTAACATAAGATAATTTAAATGATTAGTTGGAGAAAGCATTATAAACAAACGTTGGTTGCAATAGGCTTATTGTTATCAGCCAGTGCTTCAATTTACGGGCAAGACGGCGATCCTAAAAACGGAGAAAAACTTTTTAAGGCAAACTGTACGGCATGTCACGCTTTAGACAAACAACTTGTAGGACCCCCTTTGAAAGGAGTAGTAGAACGAGTTAAAACAGAAGGTGGCAAAGATACAGAATGGCTTCACAAGTGGATCAAAAACAACAAAGAAGTCAGAGATTCTGGCGACAAGTACGCCAATGAGATTTTTGAAAAGTTTAATAAGACTGAGATGCAGCTCTTTCCTAATCTTTCAGATAAGGATATTGATGACATCTTGGCATACACAACTAATCCTCCGGCTCCCGAAGAGCCTAAAAAGGATGCGGCAGCGCCGGGTGCAACAGCAGATGGGCAGCAAGCAGCACCTGCAAGCAGCACTACAACGAATGTTGTAATTATTTCTCTTTTAGCTATTGCAGCTTTATTGGTTTGGATTTTAGTAAAACTAAGACAGCTTGTAAAACTGGGTCAATCTGAAGACTTGGCAGGGCTAAACGAAACAAGAGTTAAATCTTTCAGTGAAGTTTATGAAAAATACCACTATGTAGGTAAAGGATTAATTGCGATCCTGGCATTGCTAGCTACTTATGGTGTTTGGAACTGGATCATGTGGATTGGTGTTTACAAAGGATACAAACCTGAACAGCCAATTTATTTCTCTCACAAAATTCACGCTGGAGAACAGAAAATTGACTGTCAATTATGTCACTCAAGTGCTAAATATGGTAAAGTGTCTGAGATTCCTTCTATGAACGTTTGTATGAACTGTCACAAAGCAATCTCTGAATACAATGCAGATCATTATATGGAGCCTGGAAAAGACAAGGCATTCTATGATGGAGAAATTCAGAAGATTTATGCGGCAACAGGTTGGGATCCTGCAAAACAACAATATACAGGAAAAACTCAGCCGGTTGAATGGACAAGAATCCACAACATGCCAGACTTTGTTTATTTCAACCACTCTCAGCACGTAGTAGCAGGTGAACAAGCGATCATTAATTCTTTCAACAAAAAGAATCCTACTAACAAAATTGATGTTGTTTGTAAAGCTTGTCACGGTAAGATCGATACAATGAATGTTGTTCAGATGGCTAATGACTTCACTATGGGATGGTGTATCGAGTGTCACAGAACTACTGAGGTTGATATGAACAACGGTTATAATAAAGAATACTTCAAAAATCTACATGACAAATTGAAAAAACAATACCCTAAAGACGGTGGTAAGATTACTGTAGATGCAATTGGAGGTCTTGAGTGTGGTAAATGTCATTATTAATAACTAAAAATTAGAAGTATAAATGGCTTCAAACAAAATACAATTTAGAAGTATTCACGAACTTAAAGATCCGGCTTTAAATAATAAGCTGGCTCAGAAAGAGTTCCAGGAAGAAATTCCTGTAGAAGATTTCCTTGGAGATGCGGAACAGAACGGTTCCAGTACTTCAAGAAGAGATTTCTTAAAACTATTAGGTTTCTCTACAGCAGCGGTAACATTAGCTGCTTGTGAAGCTCCGGTAATTAAAACGATTCCTTACGTGGTAAAACCACATGATATTATTCCGGGAGTTCCGAATTATTACGCTTCAACATATTTCGACGGTTTTGACTTTGCGAGTGTCTTGGTAAAAACCAGAGAAGGAAGACCTATCAAAATTGAGCCGAATCCAGCAGCTGGTGATTTAGGAAAAACGAATGCAAGAGCTCAGGCAAGTGTACTTTCTCTTTATGATAATGATAAAGTAAAGCAGCCTAAATTTGAAGGTAAAGACGAGACTTTCGATAAAGTAGACAGTTTTGTAATTAAAGGATTGGAAGAAGCGAAAGCTACAGGTAAAAGGATCGTGTTATTATCACATTCTTTTGCTTCACCTACTTTCAAAAAATTATTTGCAGAATTTAAAGCAAAATATCCTACAGCCGAATTAGTAACTTATGATGCTTTCCCTTATGCAGCTGCATTAGACGCAGCTCAGGAAGTTTTCGGAACAAGAGCATTGCCTGTTTACGATCTTAAAGGAACTGAATTGGTAGTTGCTTTCCAGGCTGATTTCTTAGGAGATTATAATGCGGGAAGCATAGAAACTTCTTATGCAGCAGCAAGAAAGCCGGGAGCAAACATGTTGAGACACGTACAAGTGGAATCAAATATGTCTTTAACTGGTGCTAATGCTGATGAAAGAATTAGATTAAAGCCAAGTGCTGTAAACAAAACTTTAGTTGAAGTTTACAATGCTATCGTAGGAGGTGGTACTTCAGATAAAACTGCTTCTGAACTGGCTAAAGAATTATTGGCAAAAGGAAACAAAGCTGTTGTTTTTGCTGACGGTTCTAAAGGTGCTCAGGTTTTATCTCATTTAATTAACCAAAAATTGGGTTCAGTAGCTTTCACGGGTAAGGCGAACTTCCTGAAAGATTTTGATAAAGCAAGATTCCAGGAATTCCTTGGATGGGTAAATGCTGGACAGGTTGGTGTATTGATCGCTAACAATGTAGACCCTATTTATTCTTATCACAAAGGAGAAGATTTCAAAAAATCTTTAACAAAAGTTCCTTATGTAATCGCTGTTGCTGATAAGAAAAATGAAATGTACAAAGCAGCTAAGGCTGTAATTCCTGTAGCTAACTGGCTGGAATCTTGGGGTGATATTGAACCTCAGACAGGTGTATATTCATTGATGCAGCCAACAATCCAGAAGATCTACAAATCAAGACAGATTGAAGAATCTCTATTGGTTTGGAAGAATGGTAAAAACAATGCTGCTAATAATTATTATGATTATTTAAAAGCAAATGCTTCTTCTATCTTAGGAGGAACTTCTTTCAACAAAGCTTTATATAATGGTATCAATGTTTCTCCAAATGCAACGACTTTGTCTTATGCAGGAGGAAACGGTGCACAAGCTGTTGCTGAGTTAGGAGCTTTCAAGCCTTCTAAATTAGAATTGGTATTATATACTACAACTGCAATGGGTGACGGTACTCAGGCAAACAACCCTTGGTTGCAAGAATTACCGGATCCAATTACGAGAATGTCTTGGGATAATTACCTAACGATTTCTCCAAAAGATGCAGAAGAATTTGGTATCGATAACGATCTTAATGCGAGAATGCAGTTGGATGGTTCTATCGTAAACCTTACTGTAAACGGAGTAAAAATTGAAAATGTTCCTGTATTTGTTCAACCAGGACAAGCTGACGGATCTGTAGGTCTTGCGCTTGGATATGGTAAGAAAAACTCAGGAGCTACTGCTGAAACAGGTGTAAATGCTTATCCTTTATTTGATGGCTCAAACTTAGTTGTTTCTAATGTTTCTATCGAAAAAACAGGAGAAGACCACGAATTTGCAGGTATTCAGCTTCAAAACACCCTAATGGGACGTTACGAAATCGCGAAAGAAGTTCCTTTGGCTGATTACTTAAACGTAGCATTTGATGATGAGCATAATGGATGGAACAAGCCATTGGAATATCACACAATCAGTGGAGCACTTCCTGCAAGAAAAATTGATCTTTGGGATGCTTTCGATGATACAGACGGTCCTCACTTCAACCTATCAATCGACTTGAACTCTTGTACAGGTTGTGGAGCATGTATTATTGCTTGTCAGGCTGAGAACAACGTTCCTGTTGTAGGAAAAGATGAGATCAGAATGTCTAGAGATATGTATTGGTTAAGAATTGACCGTTACTATTCTGCTAAACAAAAAGTGGAAGTTTACGAAGGATTAAAAGATGGATTGGCTGTTCCTGAATTATATGGAACTGCATTCAATAAAGAAGGAGGTGCATTGAATCACCCAGCTGAAAATCCTGATGTGATCTTCCAGCCGGTAATGTGTCAGCACTGTAACCACGCTCCATGTGAAACTGTATGTCCGGTTGCGGCTACTTCACACGGTAAGCAAGGTCAAAATCATATGGCATACAACAGATGTATCGGTACAAGATATTGTGCAAACAACTGTCCATATAAAGTAAGACGTTTCAACTGGTTTACATACAACCTAAACGACAAGTTCGACTTCAACATGAACAACGATTTAGGAAGAATGGTACTAAATCCAGACGTAGTTGTAAGAACGAGAGGGGTAATGGAGAAATGCTCTATGTGTATCCAAATGACTCAGGCAACTATTCTTGAAGCTAAGAAAGAAGGAAGAAAAGTGAAAGCTGGAGAATTCCAGACGGCTTGTTCTAAAGCTTGTTCTACAGGAGCAATGACGTTTGGGGACATGAATGACAAAGAATCTGAAGTAAGAGAATTGTACTCTAGCAACAGAAGATATTATTTACTTGAAGAGATCGGAACAAAACCAAATGTGTTCTATCATACTAAAGTAAGAAACAGAGTAGAAAAATAAAGTTTAAATAATAAATAGGTAAAAAATGTCAGGACATTACGAAGCTCCGATAAGGGAACCTCTAATTATTGGTCACAAAACTTATCACGATATCACAG